>ERZ779888.350-NODE-350-length-57119-cov-18.102849_pt1 | contig 57119 bp, 47 predicted proteins | sample MGYA00511245_ERZ779888 | MGnify/ENA primary metagenome ERZ779888 (study PRJEB29588, sample SAMEA2155255) | human gut metagenome | biome: human gut; feature: human-associated habitat; material: faeces | place: Denmark | collected 2008/2010 ...
TGTTTGCATTTGTAATTTCTTTAAAGTTAATCATAGTCAAATTTATCCGATTGCAACTCCTGTTTCCGTTAAACTTTGTCAAAAATCAAAACTGCATGGTTTCATCAAGCGTTTGAACCGAACAGCCCTTGCTTTCATAATAATCCGGCATTTCGGGCAGTTTCTTTTTATCATAGCTTGTGATGCAGTCAGACAGCACGCACCGTTGTCCGCCGCCTCTTTCTCCACGGCGGTGCAATTTATGGAGTAAATACTCCCATCCGTGAAGTGAAGTCCCATGCAGGCGGTATCTATATTGAACGCACAGTTTACGAGCTTTTCCATGGGTATATCCTCCTGAATTTGATGTTATTCTATCCCGAAACTAAACTTCAATATCCTTGATAAAAACAAGAAATCCGAACCCCTGACCGATTGGTCTAAGGTTCGGATTATCTTGCATTGGTGGAGGCGAGGGGAGTCGAACCCCTGTCCGAAAACCTGTTTACAAGACTTTCTACGAGCGTAGTCGATATTTTGACATTCCCTCTGCCGCACTCCTACCGACAGGATTACGGTTTCAGTAGACTTTTAATCCCGCCCGGGTCAAGTCAAGCCCGGGTTGGTTCCCCACATTAATGATGCCCGTTACCGCCGTCGTGGGCAACGGCGGGCGGACAGTCGCCGGTTAAGCAGCGACGGGTACGAAATTGGATTCGTCGTTTATTTTTTAAGTTTTCCCGATTTTAGCGAAGCTCGGGGCTTCGGCTCGCTTATCCGGCACCCATGATCCCCGTCGAAACCATGTACGCCCCCAAGCGTTGATATTATACCACAAACAAAACCATGCTGCAACTCTGATTATGTGCAGAAGGCGGGTTTGTGTTATAAACGGTACGGCTGCCGAACAGCCAAGCGGTGAAATCGGTGAAAAACTTCGTCAATAAGCATCAGCATTTCGCCTGTCCATTGCGCGCTTTGCATCGCGTTCGGCGATATCATGCCGTTTATCATAAAGTTTTTTGCCTTTTGCGACCGCAAGTTCCAATTTCACTTTTCCGTCCTTAAGGTAAAGACGGAGCGGAATCAGGCTGTATCCGTCGGCTTGCGAAAGCGTGAGAAGCTTTAAAATCTCACGCTTATGCAGCAGCAGTTTGCGCTCGCGGAAGGGATCACGATTGAAGATATTGCCCTTTTCGTACGGACTTATGTGCATACCGACAACGAACGCCTCGCCGTTTTTGATTTTGACGTAGGAGTCCTTGATGTTGACCTTGCCCAAACGAATGCTCTTGACTTCTGTTCCGACAAGAGCCATTCCGCATTCATAGGTATCTTCAATGAAGTATTCATGCCGAGCCTTGCGGTTTTCGGCAAGTTGTTTTTCTCCGCGTTTTACGGGCATATTGCTGCTTAACCTCTTATATTGCCAAAAACGCAGCACTCAAGAAATTAAATGCTGCGCAGCAAAATCAAAATTCGGATCGTTGCGCCCGAAACCCGAGCGCATGAACATCAGCCGATAACGAGCAGAACAAGAGCAAGCACACCGAGAACGGAAGCGAAGATAACGGTAAGCCTCTGGAGCTTTGCTTCCCTGCCCGCTTTTGCGTTGCGTGCCTGACCGAGAGCGGTCGTATCGTTGCCGAATGCACTGCCGAGACCGGCACTCTTTGCGTTCTGCGCAAGCACAACGATGACAAGAAGCACGGCGACAATGACCATGAGGATGTTTACAATAATTTCAACAGTCTGCATAACTAATAACCCTTTCAATTTCAACTGCATTTGGCATTATAGCATTAAAAAGCCAAATATGCAAGCATAATTTTCGAATGCTGTCGATTATATAATTCGTTCATCGTTCAATCAGGCTGTGACCCGTCATTTCTTTCGGAACGGGCAGATGCATGATATCGAGAAGCGTCGGCGCAAGATCGCATAATCTTCCGCCGTCACGGAGTTTTTTGCCCTTTGCATCGTCCGAAACCCAGATGAGCGGAACGGGATTGGTTGTGTGCGGGGTGAACGGTTCACCTTTTTCATCGAGCATCTGCTCACAATTGCCGTGATCGGCAGTGATGAGACAAGCTCCGCCGTTTTTGATAATATGGTCAACAAGCGTCCCGACACAAACATCGACTGTTTCAACAGCTTTGACGGCAGCCTCGAAAACGCCCGTATGTCCTACCATATCGGTGTTGGCAAAGTTCAGAACCATAAAATCATATTTGCCCGAATCGATGCATTCACACGCACGGCGCGTGACCTCGTACGCACTCATTTCCGGCTTCAGATCATATGTTGCAACGTTCGGTGACGGAACAAGAATCCTGTCCTCGCCGTCGAAAACGCGTTCGATCCCTCCGTTGAAAAAGAAAGTAACATGAGCGTATTTCTCCGTTTCCGCAATGCGAAGCTGAGTTTTTCCGAGAGAGGAAAGGTACTCGCCCATGGTGTTGGAAAGCTGTTCGGGAGGAACGATGAGGCTGACTCTGCCGTTGAATTCTGCGGAATACTGACTCATGCAAACGAATTTGACCGGAAAGTACCCGCGTCTGCGCTCGAACTGCGGAAAATCCCTGTCGATGAAGCAGCGTGTAAGCTGGCGCGCCCTGTCCGGACGGAAATTAAAGAAAATGATGCTGTCGTTCGCATTAATTTTCGCAATAGGTGCACCGTTTTCGGTTATTACGCACGGTTTAATGAATTCGTCCGTAACACCGTTTTGGTATGATGTCTTAACGGCCTCCTCCGCATCCGAAAACATGTCTCCCTCGCCGTAAACAAGCGCGGAGTATGCTTTTTCCGTACGGTCGTAGTTATTGTTCCTGTCCATTGCATAATACCTGCCTTCAACAGTTGCGATTTTCCCGCAGCCGCATTCGGCAAGCTTGTTCTTCAGTGCACGAACAAAACCGAGTCCGCTGTCAACCGCCGTATCCCGTCCGTCGGTGAAGCAATGCACAAAAACCTTTTGCATTCCTGCCGCCTTTGCGGCATCCAGAAGCGCAAAAAGATGATCGATATGGCTGTGAACCCCTCCGTCCGAAAGAAGTCCCATAAGATGCAGCGCGGAGGAATGCTCACGACAATTTTCAAACGCCTCGCGAACAGCGGTACAGCTTCCGAGCCTGCCGCTTTCCGCAAGGTCAAAAATCCTTGTCAAATCCTGAAAAACAACTCTGCCCGCACCGATATTGGTGTGCCCGACTTCGGAATTGCCCATCTGTCCCGACGGCAAACCGACATCGCGTCCGGATGCACCTATTTCGGTGTGCGGATATGCATCCCAAATCGTGCGGAGGTGTTTTGTGTTTTGCGGCATGATTGCATTTCCGTAGGAATCCGGGTTGCAGCCAAAGCCGTCCATAATGATGAGTGCAGTGAGTTTTTTCAATCCGTACCTCTTGCCCGCTCCCGAAAGCATGTTCATTCGGGAGCGGGGCTGAAATATTGTTATTCCGCATCGTGCGGTGTAATATCTTTACCGTTTGCAATGCAGTCGGCAGCCGCTTTTACGGTCCGTTTTCTTCTGCATTGCGTGCTTTATCAGTTCAAAACGACCTTTGCAAAATCTTCCGCAACAAGGCTTGCGCCGCCGATAAGACCGCCGTCGATCTGCGGCATTGCCTTAAGCCCTGCGGCGTTCTTTGCGTTCATGCTTCCGCCGTACAAAATGCGGGTGTGCTGCGCAAATTCAAGCCCGTAAAGCTCTGCAATAACTCTGCGAATTGCGCCGATAGTTCGGTTCGCTTCCTCGTTCGTTGCGGTTTTGCCCGTGCCGATAGCCCAAATGGGTTCGTATGCAACGGTGATGCGCGCTGCCTCTTCGGCGGGAATACCGTTGTAAAGTGCCTTGACCTGACCTGCAAGGAATGTGTCGGTAATTCCGGCTTCGCGCTGTTCAAGGGTTTCACCCACGCAAACTATGGGCAGAATACCGTTTTCAAGTGCGGCTTTTGTGCGCATGTTAACGGTTTCATCTGTCTCACCGAAATACTGTCTGCGCTCACTGTGACCGATAATTGCGTATTCGACACCTATACATTTCAGCATGTCTGCACTGATTTCGCCCGTAAACGCGCCTTTTGCCGCCCAGTGAATGTTCTGAGAGCCCAGTTTAACGTTGCTGCCTTCAAGAACTTTTGCCGCACAGCAAAGATCGACAAAAGGCGGACAAACGACGATATCGCATTCGGCATTTTCAACAAGGGGAAGCAGGTCGGAAACAAGCTGCTTCGCCTCGTCGCGGTTCTTGTTCATTTTCCAATTGCCGGCGATTAGTTTTTTGCGGCAGGGACGATCAAGAAGTGCGGCAACGCCGGGAAGCGTTTTGCCCTCAAGGAATTCAAGGCTTGCACCGCCGCCCGTGGACATATGTGTCATCTTGTCGCCGAGACCGAATTTGTTAATTGCGGAAGCGGAGTCGCCGCCGCCGATTATCGTTGTGCCTTCGCACTCGGCGCATGCTCTTGCAACCGCTTCGGTTCCCTTTGAGAATGCATCCATTTCAAACACTCCCATGGGGCCGTTCCAAACAACAGTCTTTGCTTCACGAATGATTTCGCCGTAAAGTTTTGCGGTCTTTTCGCCGATATCCATGCCCATCCAACCATCGGGAATTGCATCAAAAGCAACCGTCATATGCTCTGCATCGGGTGCAAAATCCTTTGCAACAACGCAGTCAACGGGAAGCTGCATACGCACGCCCTTGGCCTTTGCTTCCCCAAGCAGTTCGCGCGCCGTTTCAACGCTTTCCTCATCAAGATAGGATGTGCCGATATTAAGTCCCATAGCCTTGAAGAATGTATAACTCATTGCGCCGCCGATAAGCAGAGTGTCGCATTTGTCGAGCAGATTTCTGATAACGCCGATCTTGTCGCCGACCTTTTTGCCGCCGAGAATCGAAACAAAGGGACGCGCCGGATTTGCAAGCGCACCGCCCATTACGGAAAGCTCCTTTTCAATCAGGAAACCGCAAACGGCGGGCAGATAATGCGCAACGCCCTCGGTTGAAGCATGTGCTCTGTGAACCGTTCCGAAAGCATCGGACACAAAAACATCCGCAAGGGATGCAAGTGCCTTTGCAAACTCCGGATCATTCTTCTCTTCCTCTTTGCTGAAGCGAAGGTTTTCAAGCAGGAGAACTTCGCCCTCGCCGAGTTGCTCAGCCTTTGTTTTCGCATCCTCGCCCACTGAATCGGATGCGAATGCAACTTTAACATTCGGAAGAAGCTCCGCAAGACGCTTTGCAACAGGTGCAAGTGACATTTCGGGAACAACTTTTCCCTTCGGCCTGCCCAGATGCGAGCAAAGGATAGTTTTTGCACCGTTTTCAACAAGATATTTAATCGTCGGCAGTGCGCCGAGAATCCTGCTTTCATCGCTGATATTAAGGTTTTCATCAAGGGGAACGTTGAAATCAACGCGAACGAGTACGCGCTTGCCCTTTACGGGAACATCGGTGACGGACAGTTTAGCCATTTTCAGCCTCCTGAGTGATTATTGTTGTTTCTTCGTGCGGAACAAAAGCCCCGCACTGACCGATTATGTGTTATTCCGTTTCAAATTATAACACTCAATTAAAAAAACTTCAACCGCAAAACATGCGGAAAAAGCTTCTTGGAGGGCGAAATCGGGTTCAACACCGTGAATATGCCGTGAGTGCGGCTGATTTTTCGACAAAATATGAACTTATTTTTCTGACTTTGAAATTAATTCGTATGCAAGCCAAAACAAAGCTGCCGCGGGAAACCCCTGCGGCAGCTTTAACGCTTGTTTCAAAGATAAATCTGTGAACACAGCTTTATGTTTGTCACATTCGGCAAACATCAGGCTTCAACCGCAAAATCTGTTGACAGAATGCGGTTGAGCCACGGAAAGGTAAATACGTTCGAAGTATTTTAATTACTCGTTGTCGTCAGAAGCAACGAACTTGCCGAGAAGAGATGCAAGAGAAGTCGTTGCGGACTCAACGGGAGGAAGCTCGTAATCGGGTTCCTCACGGCGGCGGCGTTCTGCACGACGCTCATCGCGCTCACGGCGACGCTCTTCGCGTGCTGCTGCCTGCTCGCGGCGGGTCTGCTCTTCCTGCTGACGCTTTTCGTTGCGTTCTGCATTGCGCTCTGCGCGCTCACGCTCACGCTGTTCGCGCTCTTCGGCCATGATGCGCTCTGCTTCCTCGGGATTCTCTTCGATGAGAGCTTCCCTGCGGCTGAGGCTGATGCGGCGCTTTGAAGTGTCAACTTCGACTACCTTGCAGCGCACACGGTCACCGACCGCGAGTTCATCCTCGACCTTTGCAACGCGCTTGATGCCAACCTGGGAAATGTGGATGAGACCGTCGATCGTGGGTTCAAGCGATACGAATGCGCCGAACGGAACAATGCGAACGACCTTGCCCTCGACGAATGAACCGACGGGGTATCTTTCGTCTGCGGTTGCCCAGGGCTTGGGCTGAAGCTCTTTGTAGCCGAGGGAAATCTTTTTGTTTTCCTTGTCAACTTCGCGGATGACAACTTCGATCTTCTGATTTACGGTGAAGAGCTCAGCGGGGGACTTGATTCTGCCCCAAGCGCACTGCGTAACATGCAGCAGGCCGTCAACGCCGCCGATGTCAACAAACACACCGAAATCAACGATCCTGCGGACCGTGCCCATGACCTTCATGCCGGGAGTGAGGCTGTCCCAGACCGCTTCCTTTGCGGCTTCTGCTTCGGCAAGGAGAACTGCCTTTGCGGAGCCGATGATGCGCCTGCGCTTTGCGTCAACCTCAAGCACTTTAATCTTCATGGGTTTGCCGACAAATTCTTTAAGGTCGGCAACGTATTTGGTGGAAACCTGAGAAGCGGGAACGAATGCGCTTGCACCGTTGGTGAGGGAAACGATGACGCCGCCCTTGATTGCTTCTTTGCAGGTACCTTCAAGAACCTTTCCTTCGGATTCGGCGCTGGCGGTGAATTCTTCCCACGCCTTCTGGCTCTCGACGTTTTTACGGGAGAGCAGTACATTGCCTTCGCCGTCATTTACTTTGAGAACTTCAACTTCGATGGGATCGCCCACTTTGTACTGGGATGCGGGGTCCAGATCGGGATCGTTGGAGAACTCGGAGCGAGGAATATATCCGTCGGACTTGTATCCGATGCTGACGCTGATTTCGCCGTCAACAATCTGAATGACGGTGCCCGTCAGAACCTGACCGCCGTGAATTCGGACGATGGTCTTGTTGATCGCCTCTTCGTCAAATACGGCATTTTCCTCGATGTTTGCTGCGTTTGCAGCTGCGTTTTCGGTTGCGGCTTCGCAATTTACATTAGCCTTATCCTGTTCGCTCATTGTGTTGATAACCTCCCTGATAATCGAATCCGGTGTCGATGCACCGGCAACTACGCCTACCATTATATCATTATTTTTAAATATATCAAGAGAAATTTCGCATTCTTTTGCGGCATTGAGGGTATTTCTGCAATTTTTTTCACAAATTTTTCTGAGTTTTTGGGTATTGGAGCTGTGTTTGTCACCTAAAACAAGCATAACATCGCATTTCTTGCTTAATTCCTCTGCCTCCCGCTGCCGTTCGAATGTTGTGCTGCATATGCTGTTGAACACGCGAATGCGGGGATATTCTCGTTCGATAACGCGCTGCATTGCAGCAAATGTTTCGGAATCAAACGTTGTTTGAACCACAAGGCAGCCGCTCCTGCCTTCAAGCTTTCGAAGCTCCTCCTCACCGCGGATAAAAATCGCCGAATTGCCGCAATGCCCGTTTATACCTATGGTTTCCGGGTGTTCCGGATTGCCTACAATAAAAACCTGCTCACCGCGCTCGTACGCAGCCGAAACAATTCTGTGAATATTCGAAACAAAGGGGCATGTTGCATCGATGAAATTAATGCCTCTTGTTTCAAGCTCTTCATAAATCTTTTTCGGCACTCCGTGGGAGCGAATGATAACGTAATCTCCGCGCTGCGCTTCATCAAGCGACTCTATCGGCGCAATGCCGGCCTCGCGCAGCCGGTTCACAACATCCCGATTGTGTATCAGTTCGCCAAAGGTGAAAACCTTTGCCGCACTGCCGGATTCGGCAACCTTGGCCGCAGTCTGCTCCGTCAGTTCCACCGCACGGCGCACTCCAAAGCAAAACCCTGCACTTTTTGCAAGAATGATTTTCAATTTCGGTAATCTCCGATTTCTTTATTATTTCGGCTTTCAGTCCCTTGCGGTGCGTTTTTTGCCCTCTGTTTCGCTCCGCATGAGCAGGCTCAGTTTTTCCATTTCGTTCTGCATCCTGTTTGTTATTGCATCATTCAGCATTCGCCTGTCGCAATGCTCGGCGATCTCTCCCGGAAGAATGACGTCTCCGACATACAGAAGCGACCGTCCCGACCTGCTTTTTTTCGGATTGATATATATAGGAACGATCGGCGCGCCGGATTTTGCGGCAATAAACGCCGTGCCCTTTTCAAATTCATCCATGCCGTCCGTTGCCGAACGCCTGCCCTCCGGAAATATTCCGAATGCTTTGCCGTCACGCAGGAGCTTCAGCGACTGCCGGATGGATTTCATGTCCGCTGTTTTTCGATTTACCGGAAAAACGAAGAGTGACTTAAAAAAAACTCGCCCCACAGGGTTGTCGAAAAGCTCTTTTTTTGCCATGAAATGAATGATTCGCGGTGAACTGACTACCAAAAGCAGCGGATCGTACAACGCTCTGTGGTTCGCAATAAAAATAACGCCGCCCTTAATCCTCAGGTTTTTCTTATTGCCGAATACTTTCGGTCTGTAAATCAGCCAGAGCAGCCATTTAAAGAATATGTATGCGATTATATAAAGCATTCTCAACCTCCGAAAAAAAGCTGCTCAGCATTATCCGATATGCGCGAGCACGGCCGCAACCGCACTTTCAACATTCATTTCGCTTGTGTCGATAACGACTGCATCATCCGCCGGGCGGAGCGGCGCAGCCTCCCGCGTTGAATCCCTCTCATCCCTGCGTTTTATTTCACAAAGAATGTCGTCAAAGTTCCTGCCGTTCAGCTTTCCCGCCGCCTCGTATTCCGTATAGCGGCGCGCTGCGCGAACTTCCGGCTCGGCAGTAACAAAAAACTTATGCGTTGCATCGGGCAGAACATAGGAACATATATCGCGCCCGTCCATAACGACATTGCGAACCCTTGCAAGCGCGCGCTGCAATTCCACAAGCTTTTTGCGAACCTCCGGAATCGTGCTTATAACCGAGGCATAATGTGAAACTTCCTCCGTGCGGATGAGCCCGGAAACATCTTCCCCATCCAGAAGAACATGCTGAACGCCGTCAACATACTCAATGGAAACATTTGTGCCGTCGAGCATCGGAACTACGCGGCGCGCGTCGGCAGGGTCGATCCCCATGCGCATTGCCTTGAGTCCGATAGCTCTGTACATTGCGCCCGTGTCAACATAAGTTATTGAAAGTCTTTTTGAAATTTCTTTTGCAATTGTGCTCTTCCCCGCGCCCGCGGGCCCGTCTATCGCAATGCTGATGTTTCCCGTGTTTTCCGAATTTGCAAATTCACTTCGTTCCGCAGTCATATATTTTTCTCCGTTTTCAGTGTTTTTAAAGCAATGTTTTGCGTTGGATATGTTTAAAGAGCTTCCGCCGCCGCTCTGCCCGCCGCACAGCCGGTTGACCATGCAATCTGAAGATTGAATCCGCCCGTGCAGGCATCAACATCGATGACTTCCCCTGCAAAATACAACCCGGGCACAATTCGCGACTCCATTGTTGACGGATTAATCTCTTTAATCAGCACACCGCCGCGCGTGATTATCGCTTCTTCAACGGGACGTGCCGCGCGCACCGTCAGCGGCAGGCATTTGAGGGTTCGAACAATTGCCCCCCGCTGTTCACGAGTCAGGTTATCCACCGTGATTTCGGCATCAACACCCGCAACATGCAAAACCGCATCGATAAGCCTTTGCGGAAGCAGATCGCACATTGCATTCTGCACCTGTTTATGCTTGTATTTTTCAAAATCCCGCAGAATGCGGAGATCAAGCTGCTCTGCTGTCAATCCGGGCTTAAGGTCAATTTCAAGCAATGCACCGTTGGGCGAATCCGCAAGATAGCTGCTTGCGCTGAGCACAAGCGGGCCCGAAACACCGAAATGAGTGAACAGCATCTCCCCGAGTTCTTCATAAACGGGCTTGCGCTTTTTTTGTTTCTTCTCGATTTTTGCCGTATTCTCCGCCGCAGAGCAGGCATATCCGCCTTTCTCGGCATTTCCGGATTCATTTGCGGAATATTTCCCGGGAAATGGCTCGCCGGATTTTGTTTTTTTACTCTTTTCGGGTGCATATGCGCGCAGAACAACATTTTTGAGCGAAAGCCCCATCAAATCGCCCGCCCATGCCTCGTTCGCAACAAGCGGTATGAGCGACGGCTTCGGTGCGGCAACGGTGTGACCGAGACTCTCTGCAAAGCTGTAGCCGTCCCCGGTTGAACCCGTTGAAGGATAGCTTGCACCGCCCGTCGCAATGATTACTTTATCGTAATATTTTTTCTGTCCGTTTTCAAAGCAGAGCCGAAACCCTCCGTCCTCCGTCTTTGAAACGCTTGATACCCGTGAATTAAGCACAATGTTCGCTCCGCATCTCACCGCATTGGTCTGCAATGCGCGAATAACATCGCTTGACTTATCGCTTTCGGGAAAATACCTTCCGCCGCGTTCAAGTTTCGTGCGAACGCCGCAGGAGTTTATCAGTTCAATTATGTCGTCGTTAAAAAATCCGTCAAACGCGCTGTAAAGGAACCTGCCGTTATGCGGCACGTTTTTCAGAAATGCATCGATATCGGCAGAATTGGTGATGTTGCACCTGCCCTTTCCCGTAAGAAAGAGTTTTTTGCCCGTTTTTTCGTTTCTGTCGATAATATCGACACTTGCGCCGCCTTTTGCCGCAAATGCGCCCGCAATAAGCCCTGCCGCGCCCGCTCCGATAACTCCGATTTTCATAATCCGCCCTCTTTATCCCGCATATTAAACCATGGGTTCACTTTTAAACCTGCAAAAAATTGCCGTTTAATAAGTTCTTTCCGCAAATGCCGCGATCTGTTCAAGCCGTTCGTAATCCGTTATATCGTACTTTAGCGGGGTCACGGCGATGAATCCGTCACGGACGAATTTTTCGTCCGTCGTGTCATGCTCGGCGCAGCTTGTCAGCTTGTTGCTCGGAGTTTTGTAGCCGATGCTTCCGTTTTCGTCCTTTATTTCGATATAGGCAATCGGATATATCTGCTCTGCAAGATACCCGACCCGTATTCCGCGATATTCATTCGCGGGCAGATAGGGATAGTTCACATTCAAAAGCCTGTGGCTTTCCGTTAAGCAGCCAATGAACAGGTCAATATTGCTGCAAAAGTGAGCCGCCGCATCATCAAAATAGTCCGTACCGAGCGTATCTCTTGAAACCGCAACGGCGCGGTAACCGAGCATTGCCGCCTCCTCCGCAGCGGAAACGGTGCCGGAATACAGCACATCCGTGCCGAGGTTCGGAGCCTGATTGATTCCGGAAATCACAATATCCGGCTCAGCGGAAAGGTTGCCGAGTGCAACGCGCACACAATCCGCGGGTGTGCCGTCAACCCAAAATGCGGTTACGGGTTTCAATTCCCGTTCGGAGTTTTTTGCATCATCGTCAAATACCGTAACCTTTTCCGCATGCAGCAGTCTTCTCAAAGTCAACCCGTGCCCGACCGCACTCTGATTTTCCTTCGGTGCGCAAACGAACACATCATGCTCTTTGCGCAATTCCCGAACCAGCGCGGCAATGCCGGGCGCGGTATATCCGTCATCATTAACAACAAGAATATTCATACTTTTTATCTTTCACACATGTTTTCAGCCGAAGACGCATTATTTCTTCATTATATCTCTTAAGATATCGCGCAAATCCGGATCAACCGGCAAAGAGAATGTTTCCTCGCCGCTCTCCTCATCCTGATGAATCGTGAGCGGCGTCCCTTCGCCGATATCGTACAGCTCGCCTTCATCATCCGCCTCCTCGGGGATATCCCTGCCTTCAATAGAATAAATGCTTCGCATCAGCGATGCCGCGCTGCTGTATTCTTCCGGAAATTCCGACTCGACCGATTTTGTGTGTTTGCCGTTCTCGTTCTTCATCGATTTTTCGGATTCTTCCGATGTTTTGATTTGCTCATCACAGTCATCCGCAGGATCTGCCGTTTCGGGTTTGTCTTCTGCTTCACCTTCCGCACCTGTGTGACTCTCCGGCTCTCCGTTTTCCGTTACGGAGCAGACGGCCTGCTCTTTCGGTTCATCCGTTGTTTCGGGATTTGAATCTTCCGTTTCTTTAGGCAGTTCCGTGTTTTCCTGTCCGCAAACATCCGGCGCTTCCGGATCCAACACTGCTTCCGAATTATCGCAGGAGCAGCATGTTTTTTCGCGGCCGCACGGAGGCATTGCTTCCGCACCGCCGGTGCCCCTTATGCTCTCTGTGCCTTGCTTCGCTTCGTTCAAATCCATTTCGTTCGAATCCGCTGCGTCCGGATTTGTTTCGCTCAGTGAAGTTTCATCGGCATCGTCCGCGCATTCACCGCTGTTCTCGGGCTCTGCCGCGGCGGGTGCGTATTTTTCCGCATATCGTGCTTCAACCGCCGTTTCGAAATTCAATTCGGCAAGGGATTCCATTATCTGCGCATATTTCCGTGCCTGTTCAAGCGCAAGCCTTGCCTTTTCGCTCAGTGAAAAGTTCAGCTCGTCCACCTGCGCCTGTTTTTCATCAACCGCAGCCTGTGCTTCATCCATCATCGTTTCGGCATCGGCTTTTGCGCCTGCGATCAACTCCGTTGCCTCGTCAAGGGCGGTGTCCGTAACCTGCTGTGCATCCTTCTGTGCGGCATCGCGAATGCCGGCGGCATCCCGTTTTGCATCCGCAATCAGCTGAGCCGCTTCTTTTTTTGCGCTTTCAAGTGCCGCCTGCGCTTTGTTCAGAATATCCGTTCTGCGCTGCTTCGCTTCGGCATCGATTCTGTCCGCATTTGCATTTGCTTCTTTTAATATGCGTTCACGCGTGTTATGCGCTTCGGTAAGAGCGTTCACAATTGCTTCCTGACGCAGCCTGAAATCGTCCAAGCGGCGTTTGGCGTTGCTCAAATCGAGCTGTGCGCCGTTCAATTCGTTTCTGAACCTGTCGCGTTCGCCGACGGTTTTTGCAAGCTCGCTTTTAACGTTTTCAATTTCAACACCCGCCGCCGCAAGCTGTGCGCGCAGCGCATCGTTTTCCTGCGCAAGTTGGGTGAGCTGCTGCTCCATCGCCTTTGTTTTTTTGCTCATCATTGTGTAACCCTCCGTTATTATTTCTGTCTCCGTTCGCTTCCGAACGGATAAAACAGCGCAACTCAACTGAAAAGTCCTTAGAATCCTTTCAAATGAATGAAGTCTGCCCGTTTGAATCCTGCGGCGGAGCATAGCCCATGTGCGAATACCCCGCCGGAAGCAATACCCGCCCGCGCGGCGTACGCGCAATGAAACCGAGCCTCAGCAGATACGGTTCGTAAACATCTTCAATCGTGGAAGCATCTTCACCGGTTGCCGCCGCAATTGTATCCAATCCGACAGGTCTTCCGCCGAATTTCACAATCATTGCCGTCAGCATGTTTCTGTCAACGGCGTCAAGCCCGAGTTCGTCTATCGCAAGCATATCAAGCCCGTTTTTTGCCGTTTCAAGGTCAATAATACCGTTTGCGCGAACCTGTGCAAAGTCGCGGACACGCCGCAAAAGCCTGTTTGCGATTCGCGGAGTTCCTCTTGAACGCGATGCAATTTCAAGTGCGCCGTCCTCCGTTATTTCAATATCGAGTATGCCCGCGCTGCGAACAACGATTTCTTTCAAATCCTCAGGCGTGTAAAGCTCAAGCTGTTCCTTTATTCCGAATCTGTCGCGAAGCGGCGCGGTCAAAAGCCCCATTCGCGTTGTTGCACCCACAAGGGTGAATTTCGGCAGTTCAAGCCGCAGCGACCTGGCGGACGGTCCTTTGCCGATGATTATGTCGTATGCAAAATCCTCCATTGCAGGGTAAAGAATCTCCTCAACGTTTGCATTCAATCGGTGAATCTCGTCAATAAAAAGCACATCGCCTTCGGCAAGGTTTGAAAGCAATGCCGCAAGATCCCCCGCATGAGTTATTGCGGGGCCGCTCGTGATGCGCAGATTGCCGCCCATCTCGTTTGCGATTATTGCCGCAAGCGTCGTTTTTCCAAGACCCGGCGGGCCGTAAAGCAGGGTGTGATCCAACGCCTCTCCGCGCAGTTTTGCGGCATGGATATAAACTCCGATATGTTCCTTAACGTTGCCCTGCCCGATGTATTCCGCAAGAAAACGCGGGCGCAGACTGAATTCGCAGTTTTCATCCTCCGCAAGCATTGATGAAGTTATGAGCCTGTCGTCATCCATTTAAATCCCGTCACTCCGTTAAATCCGACTTCCGCAAAAGCATCCGTCAAATCTTTTTGTGTTCCGCAGCGGACCCGCTTTTTCGGTGAATCTTCCGCTTCGGCGTGAAAAATTTATTTAGTCGTTGCACGCAATGCCTGCATTATCATATCCTCAACGCGATCGCAATCCGGGACGGATGCCACCGCCCTGCCCGCACTTGCACCGTCATAGCCGAGCGCAACCAATGCCGCAACCGCTTCGGCACGCATTCCGTTATCCTGCGCCGTGTTTGCGGCACCCCCTGCGGAAGCAGCCGCCGTTTCCGCCGCATCGACCTTTTCTTTCAGTTCAAGAATCACACGCGCCGCCGTTTTTTTGCCCATGCCGGCAACTCCGTCAAAAGCAGCCGTGTTATCGGTCAGCACCGCAAGCGCAACATCCGACGGAGTCAGCACCGACAGCACCGCAAGTGCAACCTTCGGACCGATTCGCGAAACGCTTATGAGCTTTCGGAACATTGCCCGTTCCTCTGCATCAAAAAAACCGTACAGCGCGACGCTGTCCTGCGAAAGATGAAAATGCACAAACAGCTTTGCGGTTTTGCCCTCGCACAGTCTTTTCAGCGTCATTTTGCTGCAAACAAGCTCATACCCGACACCCGCCGCCTCGATAACGACTCTGTCTGCATAAATTTCTTCTACATTGCCTTTTATATGTGCGTACATATTTTTGCTCCCTGCAAAAAACGTCAGTTATTTGATGCGGAATTGTTCAACCATCGGTCCGAGCGCGTTCGCATGGCAGAGTGCCGCGCCGAGCGCATCGGCGGCATCATCGGGCTTCGGTATCTTTTGCAGTTTTAAAAGAAGCTTGACCATTGTCTGCATTTGCAGCTTGTCCGCATGACCGTCCCCGGTGACGCTTTGCTTAATCTGCATCGGGGTATATTCATAGAGCGGGAGTCCCGCCTGCTGGGCGGCCGTTATTGCAACGCCCCTTGCCGCCGCAACCTGCAATGCCGTTGTTGTGTTGCGATAGAAAAAAAGCTCCTCAAACGCAACATGATCGGGGCGATAACGTTCAAGCAGGAGTTTTGTGCCCGCATAGAGCCGCTCCAACCTCTCGGGAAAGGTCATTTTCGGAGTTGTTTCAACAACCCCGTAATCAATAACGCGAATCTTGCCGCGTTCGGCTTCAACCGCACCGTAACCGAGTATCGCATACCCGGGATCAATGCCCAAAATAATCATTAACCGTCACCCGAAATATCTGTTGTTCCCGAGGAAACCGTTTATATAAGCCCTCTTTCCGCACAGTACTGCCTTTCCATTATAATAATACCACTTTTCCGCAAAAACCACAATACCCGCATGTGCGGAAATACGCACGGGTAAGCAAATCCGCGGTTTACTTCCCGTTCTTTCGGGAGTATAATTATTTCTGCCGAAACAGGCATGGGGTTTATGTCCCGTTTCCGAAACGGATTTTCTGTTTTCGACAGATATTATTCAACATTGAGGTGTTTCCGCAATGGATAAAGATATTCTTAAAACTGCCGTCGCACTTCGGCATCGGCTTCACCGCTGCGCGGAGCTTTCCGGGCAGGAAAAACAAACAAAAGCAATGCTCATTGATTTTCTCCGCACGCACACTTCGCTTGAGCTGCATGATATGGGTGCATGGTTCTATGCCGTGTACAAGGCTCCTTTGAATGCCCGAACGGAGTCCGCCCCGACACGCCGAATTGCATTCCGTGCGGATTTTGACGCGCTTCCGATCGAGGATGACCCCGCGCTCCCCTATGCTTCCGAAAACCGCGGCATTGCGCATAAATGCGGACACGACGGCCACAGCGCCGCGCTTTGCGCACTTGCGGCGGAAATTGACCGCCATGGCTGCCGCAGCGATATTCTCTTTCTTTTCCAACATGCGGAGGAGACAGGCTGCGGTGCTCCCGTCTGCCAAAAGATGATAACGGATGAAAAACCGGACATTATTTTCGGCTGGCACAATATGCCGGGATTTCCCGCAGGTTCGGTCGCGGTGCACGACGGCACGGCAGCATTTGCCTCGCGCGGGCTTGTGCTGAGCTTTTTCGGAAAAAGCTCACACGCTTCTCAACCCGAAAACGGGCATAATCCCGCCCGTGCAATATCAAAGCTGATAATTGATATTCCCGAACTGACAGCAAGGGAGGATCATCGCGGCATTGTTATGGCAACGGTCGTTTGCGTGCGCATAGGCGAGGAAGCTTTCGGCACGAATGCGGGCTTCGGACAGCTCATGCTGACAATACGCGCCGAATTTGAATCCGAGCTGGATGCGCTGGATGCCGAAATCTGCGCACGAGCCCGCGCATATGCACGGCAGGATGGCATAACAAATGTTGAAGTTCAATATCGCGACTCCTTTCCGGAAACGCGCAACACACCCGATGCCGTTGCCGCCGTCCGCAAAGCGCGGCTTGAATGCGGACTGCCGGAAGCACGCTGGGATGAACCGTTCAGAAGTTCCGAAGATTTCGGCTGCTACACAAAGCTCACAAGCGGCGCATTGTTCTATATCGGATGCGGCACCCGTCATGCAAAGCTCCATACTCGCGAATATGATTTTAACGATGAAATAATCGAGCCCGCCGTTGACATGATGTTCCGATTGGCTCAGGACGCATAAAACACCACGGGTTTAAAACCGTTCGGGATTCAATTATAAAAAACAAGCAACCGGCGGCTCCGCAGTTTGGATACCGCCGGTTGTTTTTGATTATCAGGTCAATACGGTTATTCGGCAGTTAAGCCGCCGCATATTCCCCGGTTTTATTCGTCTATCTGACGAATTACGTCAATGACCGTGTTGTCGCGATACATTGCAACGCCGACAATTCGTTCCTTGTAGCGAATCGGTTCCGGAACACCGACAAGCTCCTCCGCCTTTTTTTGCAGGGCATGAATATCGAACACATGAAGGCCGAATTTTTCCAGTTTCTCCTTCAAATCCGGGCGATTCGGGTTCACTGCAATGCCCCTGTCCGTAACGAGGACATCAATAACGCTGCCCGGAGTGACAACCGTGCCGACATGTTCAACAACCGTCGGAATCCTGCCGCGCACAAGGGGCGCAACAATAACAGCAAGGCTCGCGCTCTCCGCCGTGTCGGGATGCCCTCCGATCGCCCCGCGAATCACGCCGTCGGAACCGGTGAGAACATTCACGTTGAAATCAGTGTCAATTTCAAGCGCGGAAAGAATAACAAAATCCAGCTGTTCCGCTGCCGTTGCAACCAGATGGCTTGCATAATACGTTGCGCTTATCTGATGATGAAAATGGTTGTTCTTCAGCGATTTTGCCGCGTCAAGGTCAAACGACTGAACATCAAGAATGCGATCTATCAGCCCTTCTTCATGCATTGCCGTGATCTGCCCCGTGATTCCGCCGAGAGCGAAACGGCAGCGAATGCCCTTGTCCAGCATTTTTTGGCGGATGAATCGCGCCGTTGCAAGCGATGCACCGCCGGAACCCATCTGCATTGAAAAGCCGTCGTAAAGATAACCCGCCGCTTCAACAACATTTGCAGCCGTTTTTGCAATCAGCAGCTCCTTGGGATCCTTTGTGTACCGCGTTGCGCCGCTCATGATGCCCTTGGGATCGCCGATATCGTCAACACGAACAACGTAATCAACATCGTGTTCCGGAATTGCCCACGGTGCATTGGGATAGGAAACGATGTTGTTTGTTATGATAATAACCTTATCCGCAAACTCCGCATCCGTTCTTGCATAACCCAACGACCCGCATGAAATGCCGTCGTCATCATCCCTGCTGTACCCGTTTGCGTTGCCATAGGGATCGCACGAGGGCGCACCCAAAAAAGCAACATCAATGTGCAGCTCACCCGAACGGATTGCGGATGCCCTTCCGCCATGGGAACGGAAAACAACCGGAAAATCCATCAACCCGCGTGAAATCTGCTCCGCAAGTTCTCCGCGCAGACCGGAAGTTTCAATGTGGGTGATAAGTCCGGAGCGGATGTGTTCAATCAGCGGCGCATGAACAGCCGAAAGCGACGACGCCGCAAGCGTCAGGTTTTTGAACCCCATCTCCGCAAGTTTATCAAGAACATTGTTAATGATATGGTCACCGTTGCGGAAATGGTGATGAAAACTTATCGTCATCCCGTCGCGAAGTCCGGATTTTTTTATTGCCTCCTCAAGGGAAGGAACTATCTTGTTGCAATCACTGCAGCGCTGCTGAAAAGTTTCGGTATTTTTGCTGCGTGCGCCGTTGAAACTTCCGTTGTTCGCAATTTCGTTTATATGCGGAATTTTGTTGATATCAAAGTTCATTTCTGTCAATCCTCCACTTCATCGATTCTGCGTCCCGCCTCATACAGGTCAAGCAGCCGCTGAGCGCGAATGACAACGGGTTTGTCTATCATCTTACCCTTAAGGCTTGCAACGCCGCTGCCGCGTGCGTTCGCCTCCGCAATCGCATCCATTATTGCGCGCGCCTTGTTAAGATCCTTTTCACTCGGCATAAAGACCTTGTGCAGCGGCTCAATCTGGCGCGGGTTGATAATGGATTTGCCGTCAAATCCCAGTTTTTTAATTAACGTTGCTTCCGCAACGAAGCCTTCTTCATTGTTCACGTCGGAATAAACCGTGTCCAGTGCGGCAATGCCCGCTGCCCTTGCCGCATTGAGTATCATGCTGCGGGCAAAAAGCAGTTCTATGCCGTCCGAACGGGTGGTTTTAAGGTCGGTGACATAATCCTCCGCACCGAGAGCAATTCCGATAAGGCGATCGCTCGCTTTTGCAATTGCCGCCGCATTCAGCACGCCGTTTGCAGACTCAATAGCCGCCATCATGCCCGTTGTGCCGACGGGAATGCCCGCTTCCTTTTCAATGCGCTCAATCTCGCGTTCACAGTCGATAACATCCTGTGCGCTGTCCGTCTTCGGCAGGCGAACGACCTGCACGCCGGCGCGGACGACGGCCTCAAGGTCCGCAACCCCGAGTCCGCTTGAAAGGTCATTGATGCGGACAACCGTTTCCTTGCTTCCGAAGTCCAATGTTTTCAACGCATTGTAAACAAGCAGCCTTGCCGCATCCTTTTCGGTGTAGGCAACGGAATCCTCAAGGTCAAACATGATGCTGTCCGCACCGTAAATATTCGCATCCCGTATCATGCCGGGGTTGTTGCCCGGAATGAACATCATGCTTCTTCTTAAACGATCTTTAATGTACATTTTCTTATATCCGCTTTTGCGGCGGCTTTATTCCGCATCAAAATATTAAATGTTTCGATACTCTGTTCCGCAAAAGCATCCTTCCTCCCAAGGATAAATCCGTTTAAACTTCCCAGCGGTAATCGCTGCGCTGAGCCGCACGGTAAATTGCGGCAACGGTGCGGGCGCGAACGGTGCAATCCAACGCACCTTTATCCACTGCCTCCACTTTTGCATTTTGAACATCGTATTCCTGAAGCGTGTCAAGAATAACTTTGCGTATCTGTTTGCCGAATTGCTGCATAACGCTGCTCGTGAGCTCAAGCTCGATTCCGCCCTCTGTGCGCGGCTCAAGCATTATCATTATGTCACTGGATTCCATCGTTCCGGCGGTGCTGTTAGTTTTAAGTTCCATTGTTTGTGATTGCCTCCCTGCGAATTCATTTTCGACAGTTTTCAAATCTTTTTTCATCGCGGGGCGGGCTGATATTTTCGGCCTGCCCCGATTAATATCCGAATTTTATTCGTAAAAACTTTCTCAGGCTGCTCAGGCAAGAGTCCTTTCAAGGTTTTCTCGGATGGCAGCAATAAACTTCGCGCTCGTGACGGCCTTCACGGAAGCGGGGTCATCCACAAGCCCGACAAGGTCCTTTGTCATGATTCCGCTGTTAAGCGTTTCAACGCAGGCTGCTTCAAGCTTGTCCGCGAAAGTTTGCAGCTCCGTAATGCCGTCAAGCTGTCCGCGTTTTCTGAGCGCACCCGTCCATGCATAAATGGTTGCCATCGGGTTTGTTGAAGTTTCTTCGCCCTTAAGGTGACGGTAATAGTGCTTTGTGACTGTTCCGTGCGCTGCTTCGTATTCGGTTGTGCCGTCCGGAGAAACAAGAACGGAAGTCATCATCGCAAGCGAACCGAATGCGGTCGATACCATGTCGCTCATAACATCGCCGTCATAGTTTTTGCACGCCCAGATGAATCCGCCTTCGCTGCGGATAACGCGGGCAACGGCATCATCAATCAGCGTGTAGAAATATGTCAATCCGAGTTTTTCAAATTCGGCACGATAATTGTTCTCGAATTCTTCTTCAAACACGCGTTTGAACTCGCCGTCGTAAATCTTTGCAATCGTGTCCTTTGTTGAGAACCACAAATCCTGTTTTGTGTCAATTGCATATTTAAAGCAAGCCTTTGCAAACGAGCGGATGCTCTTTTCCTTGTTGTGCGCACCCTGCCACACCGCCGGACCGTCAACCTTTTGCACGGTGAGCGTTTTGGTGTCTCCGCTTTCGCCGACAAAAGTCATTGTGCAGGTGCCGGGTTCGGTCGTGTACATGTCAACGCTTTTATAAACATCACCGTAGGCATGACGGGCAATGGTAATGGGCTTTTTCCAGTTTTTAACAACGGGATGAATGGAATCGATGAGTATCGGTGCGCGGAAAACCGTTCCGTCGAGAATTGAACGAATTGTTCCGTTCGGGCTTTTCCACATTTCGGTAAGCTGCGGATACTCCTTCATGCGCTGTGCGTTCGGGGTTATTGTTGCGCATTTGACTGCAACGCCGTATTTGCGGGTTGCGTTCGCAGCGTCAACGGTCACTTTGTCCTGAGTTTCGTTGCGGTGCAGCAGGCCAAGATCGTAATACTCCGTTTTAAGGTCAATAAAAGGCAGAATCAGCTCGTCTTTTATCATGCCCCAAAGCACACGCGTCATCTCGTCCCCGTCCATTTCGACTATCGGGGTTGTCATCTTAATCTTTTCCATCGGTATTTCCTTCCATGTTCAAATTTGTATTAATATTGTTCGGAAGCGGTGCGTTTCCGGAACCGTTCACGGAAACGCCCGCCGGTTGCTTTCGGTTCTTATCCCGCTCTTTGCTTATTCCGCTCTTGCCGCATAATAGTTCATCAGGCATCCGTCAAGGATAATCTCCTTTTCATCCGGAGTAAGCCCCCTGAGGTGAAGCATGATATCGCACACATCACCGTTCTGCCTTATGACTTTTGCGGGAATGTTTTCTGTGCCGTTTTCAACCGCCGCACGGATACCGGGCACGAAAACGCAGTCGCCGGGTTCATAGTTGAATTCAGTTCCGTCGTCAATGGTAAACGGCAAAATGCCCCAGTTGATGCAGTTGCTGCGGTAGCGTTTCGTTGCGTATTCATAGCAGATATTTGCGAAACCTCCCAAAACCTTTTGACAAGAAGCCGCCTGTTCGCGTGCGGAACCGTCACCGGGTTTGTTCGCAAACACGCATGAGCCGAACTGAGTATTGTTCGCAAGCTCTGCACCGTTGCCGACACGGTTCAGCGTTTCGACAATTTCCGCCGGCACTGCACCGCTGCGGCGTTCGCCTTCAAGTTTTGCAATTTCTTTCGCTCTGCCGACATATGCCGGTTCACGTCTTGACAAGGTAAATTCCGCAAGGCGCAGAGGGTTGCTGCGATAGGAGGACGTTTCGCCGGAGGGAATCAGCTCATCCGTTGTTGTTACCGGATCATGAATAACGGCAGCAAGCTTTACAAGCAGGTTCTCGGTCAGTGCATACATTTTGGGCCAGTCCGTAATGTTGGGACCCATCACAAGCTCAACCGACGGATCCGCTTTGCCGAAGCCGTAATAAATCCTTCTGTCGTATGCCGAAGAATCAAATTCATATTCCGGTACGGTGCATTCGTATTCAATATCCGTCGCTGCGGTAATCTTTCCTCCGTTCAGCGCGGTTGCGGCAATGGAACGTGCATCCATCAGGCAAACGCCCGCAAACTGACCCTCGCCGGGTTTTGATCCCTCCCTGTTGGGGAAGTTGCGCGTTGTGTGGCGCAGTGAAAGGCCGTTGTTGGCGGGAACATCACCCGCACCGAAACACGGGCCGCAGAAGCTGGGCTTGATTATTGCACCGGCGGAAAGCAGGTCGCCTGTCGCGCCGTGTTTTGTGAGCGCAAGCGAAACGGGAATGCTTGTCGGGTAAACATCCAACGCAAATTCGCCGTTCCCCGTGCTTCCGCCGCGCATTATATCCGCAGCTTCGGCGATATTGTCAAACAAACCGCCGGAACAGCCGGCAATAACGCCCTGATCGGCCCAAACGCCGCCGTCGTGAATCTTGTCAACAAGCTTCACATTCGCCTTCGGGAAGCGTTTTTGCGCATCCTGCTCGACTTTTTTAAGGAGTTCTTCCGCATTCTGCAGGAATTCATGAATTGTGTATGCGTTGGAAGGATGGAACGGCAGGGCGATCATCGCCTCCTGCTTGCCGAGGTCAATCGTAATCATTCTATCGTAATAAGCGATCGCGCCCGGATGCAGCTTTTTGTAAGCCTCGGGACGTTTATGAGCTGTATAGAATTTTTGAGTTTCTTCATCCGTTTCCCAAATTGAGGAAAGGCAGGTTGTTTCCGTTGTCATAACATCGATGCCGTTTCTGAAATCGATGGGAAGGTTGGCAATGCCGGGGCCGACGAATTCAAGCACACGGTTGTTTACGAAACCGCTTTCAAACGTTGCTTTAACAAGAGAGAGCGCAACATCATGCGGTCCGATGCCGCGGCGGGGTTTTCCCGTCAGGTACACAAGCACAACCTCGGGCATGGGTGCGTCCCAAGTGTTTTTAAGAAGCTGCTTTGCAAGCTCCGGTCCGCCCTCGCCGACGGCCATGGTTCCCAATGCACCGTAGCGTGTGTGCGAATCGGAACCGAGAATCATGTTTCCGCAGGCCGCCATCTGCTCGCGTGCGTAAGAGTGAATTACGGACTGGTTTGCGGGAACGTAGATTCCGCCGTATTTTTTTGCAGCGGAAAGTCCGAACACATGGTCGTCCTCGTTTATCGTGCCGCCGACGGCGCACAGGCTGTTGTGGCAATTGGTAAGCGCATAGGGCATCGGGAATTGCTTCATTCCGGAAGCACGCGCCTGCTGGATAATGCCGACATATGTGATATCATGCGACACAAGCGCGTCAAATGTGATTTTGAGCTTCTCGGGGTCGCCCGAAGTGTTGTGTGCCTGCAAGATTTTGTATGCCATGGTCTCGCGGCGTGCCTCCGCCGGAGGCACCGGAACGCTCTCACAGGGAACGCCGTTCACAAGGTACATGCCGTGCTGAATAAGTTCGATCACTGAAAAACCTCCTGTTTCCGATTCTGTCGGATTTTGAATGTTGTATGCCGAATTTGTTCGGCGGTTGAAATGAGCTGAAAAGTTTCCGAAAACAGCCGTATAAACAAAATGATTCCGCTTCAGCCGGTCGTAATCGGGAAGACGGAATCGAGACGCAGTGCAAAGGTAACACCCTTTTTTGTGAATGCTGAATCAAAATCCTTTTGCAGAACTCGTTCATCCGGGATTTTTCATCCCGAATTTTTGCAAAAATCAAACCGTTCAGCTCACACCCGGTTGTTCCCAAAACAAAACGCGACTGTGCATAATCCATTCAGCCTCCGGTGACGGCAGAAGCTCAGGCCTTCTTTGGGTAATCTGACTTATTTCGAATGTTTTTATCTCTATATTCCGTGCGTTATCGATATCTAAATATCGATATACTTTGTTTAATAAAAAACAAAAACAATCCGAACTTCACAGTGACCGACTCGCCGGGATTTGCACCCGATTCCCCCTTTGCGTAACGCAGGAAGAAAGCCTGTTCTATTCAGTTGCAGCTGCGACGGCAGCATTCCGCTGCACGGGATGCAGGGACGGAATACAGCTTTCGCTCAGGCTCATTATATCATTTTTTTGACGCATGTCAAGTTTTTTATTCGTTTTTTGTCCAATAATTTCATTATTTCGATCGTTATACTATCGATAATCCGACTATCGAATAATTTCGAGCAGAGCAAATTTACATTCGTTCAAGTATTTTTGTTTCAAAAAGCAAATATAATTAATCAGCCGAGCGGAATTGCTTCCGCACAGACGAAACGCCGCCCGCAAAATTTTCTCGGAGGAATTGAAACAACAATGAAATCAACATGCCGTCATACCGCACGATTTTCTGCGCTTATACTCGTTCTGCTGACGATTGCAGCCTTGTTCTGCGGCTGTTCCGATGCACCGGACTGCGTCACGACTCCGCCGCCGGCCTCATGCAGCCCTGTGCCGACTGCCGTGCCGACTCCCGTCTGTTCCGCACCCGCAACCGCCGACGCCGCACCTGACGGCAAAAAAGTCAATAAAACTCTTTACTATCTGACAGATGAAGGCTATCTCCTTCCGGTTGTTGCATCCGTGCCGCAGCAAGCAGGCATTGCAAAAGCCTGCCTTGCAAAAATGACTGCTTCGGACGAAAACCGCGCCGCACTTTCCAAAAACGGCCTTAAAGCCGTGATACCGCAGGGGACGGAGATTCAGATAAGCATTCAGAACGGTGAAGCGCGCGTGAACCTTGTGAATCTGCCCGTCATGCCCGATTACGACAGTGAACAGCAGCTTTTTGCCGCCGTTGTAAACACGCTCACTGAGTTCGATTCGATTGAAACCGTTTCAATCTTTCTGAACGGCTGCAACGACATCACCGCAAACGGCAGTCTTCCGCCGCAAAAGCACGGCAAATATGCCCTAAACGTTGAAAACGCCGAAATTGCAACCTCCGGTTCGGCAAAACCGCTGACACTGTATTTCCCGAATGAATCCGGAAGCCTGATGATTCCCATAACACGTTACGCGGAGGGCAGCACGGATTTATACTCCTGCATACAGCAGCTTGCAGCGGGAACGGAGCTGCGCGGGCTTCGCAGCTGTTTTCCGGAGAACACGCTTGTTCTCGGAGCGGTTATCGAAAACGGCATTTTGACCGTGAATCTTTCATCCGATTTTGAAACAGTTGCAAATGATGCAGGGCTGCTCAATCTTGCGACCCAGTCCGTGTTGTTGACTGCTCTGCCCTACGGCAGCATCAACGAAGTGCATTTTGCCGTGAACGGAATTCCGCTCAAAATCGATTAACGCGGTCCGCAGAATCAAACCGATTTCATAAAAAACAAAAAGCACTGACTTATCACCCTTGTTTTAATAACTGCCGCAGCGAGCACCTGCTTTTGCGGCAGTTTTTTTGCTGCGCAATACCGACCTTTCGGGCAAATGCATTGCGCGGCCGAAATCGGCGCACGTTTTTTTCGCAGTGAATTCAACTTTTCAACAATTCTGCATGTACGCTAATCCGCACTGTTCAAATTCGGTGAAATTTGTCACAAAATGTTAACAAATAGATATTGAATCCGTCTTAGAAGCATGATATTATGCCGATAACGGAAATCGTGCAGCATTTTGTCCGGCCTTTTATTGCCTGAATCATGCCGCCCGTTCTCTGCTAATAATGATAAAGGAATTTTTGCTTCGGCATTTATGATTATGAAATATTTAAAGAAAATTATCGGCACTCTGCTGTTTGCAGCAACAGTTTTCCTCACTGCGTGCGGCCCGTCCGGAAGCGGCAGCGGGAGCATCGTTGACATCGGCGGCTCTTCCGCTCCGAGGCCGAATGTTTCAGGCACACCCGATTCGGCGGAGACGCCCGCTCCGAGTATGCCCGCAACAGACGTTCCTGCAACGGATGCAGCCTCGCAGGCTCCGACCGCAACCCCGGCCTTAACTTCGGAACCGAGTTCAACGGCGGCACCTTCTCCCACAGATGCTGTAACGCCGCAGCCTTCTTCGCAGCCCAACACCGGCGGTGCAAAATATATTTATTTGACCTTCGACGACGGTCCATGCGAGAACACCTACCGTGTTCTGGATATTTTGGACAGATACAACGTCAAGGCAACATTCTTCACCGTCGGATATTTTGTTGACCGTCGTCCCGAAATCGTGCGCGAAACCGTCAGCCGCGGGCATTTTGTTGCATGCCATTCCTATACGCATGATTTTCCGACCTGTTACGCCTCTGCCGATGCGTTCATGAAGGAAATCGACAAATGGGCAGCAGCATATGAAAAAGCAGTCGGTTCACCGCAAACGAACATCCGCGTTCGCTTCCCGGGCGGAAGCACAACGGGGCTCTGTCCCAAGGACATTAAGGCGGAAATCAAAGCCCGTCTTGCAGAAAAAGGTTACGCATGGTTCGATTGGAATGCCGGCAACAACGACCGTTGGCCGCAGGGCAATGTCAATCACCTGCCCACAAAGCAGTACCTTCTTGAATCCTACCGCAAGAGCATGGATTGGCACGAAAAGGAAAACAGTCCGCATGTTGTGTTCCTTTGCCATGACACCTGCGGCGACACCGTGGATGTTCTTCCGGAAATGATCGAGGATCTCATCGCCCGCGGATACACCTTCCGCACGATCGATATGTATCCCGAAAAATAAAAATTCAATCAATGCTTCCAATAAAAAAACCGCTCATTGCGAGCGGTTTTTTTCAGTTTAAGAGTTTAAGCTTTCGGCGGAATGCACGAACGGATTCCGCCGCGATATTTACCTTGAGCCTTTGTCGTACGGAATGCCTTCCGCTTTCGGTGCAAGCGACTTTTTAGAAGTGAACGCAAGCACGATGAGGGAAATTATGTACGGAAGCATGTTGTAAACAGGCTTCGGAATATTGAGCGCAGTCAGGAAGTCGAACCCGCTGTATACGTTTGCAAGTGCGCGGAAGAACCCGAACAGCAGTGCCGCAATTGCAATGCGCAAAGGTTTCCACTGACCGAAAATCATGACCGCAAGTGCGAGGAAGCCGAAACCTGCAACGCCGACTTCAAAATTGCACATGCTGACGCCCGCCGTAACATAGGCAATGCCGCCCAATCCTCCCACAGCTCCGGAAATCAGAACGCCGCTGTAACGCATTTTTTTAACGTTTATGCCGACGGAATCTGCTGCCTGCGGATGTTCGCCGCATGCCATCAATCTGAGTCCGAAGCGTGTTTTGTAAAGCACGACCCAGCCGACGGCAAGCGCAGCAAATGCAAGCACCATAAACCAGTTGAATTCCGTTCCTTCAACAAGTGCAAGAGCTTTTTTGTTTTCAACAAAAGCGATTCGCGCCGAGTTGTCCGCACCGGATGTTGTCGCAATGTTGTATGCCTTTGCAATAACGGTTGCAAGCGCAAGACCGAGCATGTTCATTGCCGTGCCGACAAGAGTCTGATCCGCCTTGAAATTAATGCTTGCCACGGCAAGAAGCAGCGAGTATATCATACCTGCCGCAATTGAAGCCGCAACCGTCAGCAGCAGTATCACAATCCCGGGCAATTGAGGTGAAAGGTTGTGAAGCACCATCACGCCGCCCAATGCGCCGATCACCATTATGCCCTCAAGCCCGATGTTGATAATGCCCGAGCGTTCCGAAAAGCAGCCGCCGAGTGCGACAAGCAGCAAAACGGACGAAAAAACAAGTGTGTATTGAATCAAAAGCATCATCAGTTTTGTTCCTCCTTTGTTTCTGTTCCCAACGCTGCCGGTTCGGCCTTGGCCGTTTGTTTTTTGTTTTTTCCGTCAATGCGCGCATTCATGCGAAGCTTAAAGAACAGCACAAAGCCGCAGAGATAGATTATCAGCGATGAAATCAGGTCGGAAATCTGTGTCGGATAGAGGCGCGTATCGAGAGAACTGCCTCCGTCCGTGATATGCTGAATAAAATAGGAAGAAAAAATCGCACCTATCGGATTCAGTCCGCCAAGAAACGCCGCCGCAATGCCGTTGAAGCCCATTGCGGGAACGGAGCTTTGGTTGATGTCCCACTCCATAAAACCCGAAAGAAACATCATTGCCGCCGCAATGCCCGCAAGCGCACCCGCAATCAACATCGTCAGGATGATATTGCGTTTTTCACGCATTCCGCAGTACTTTGCCGCATTGCGGTTCAGTCCCGTTGCCTTTATCTCATAACCGAATTTTGTTTTTTCAAGAACGACCCAAATGATGATTGCAATTATTACCGCCATCGGTATCGCGATCGTCGCACTTTCGCTGCCGAAGACCTTATTCAGTCCGAGACTCGGAAGCAGAGCGGAACTGTTGCGGCTCACAAGCGTGAAGGTGTCCTTGTATCCGACAGGGCAAAAATCCTTAAGCACCGAATTCACCGCATAAAGGCTTATCCAATTCAGCATTATGCAGGAAATGACCTCGTTAACGTTGCAATATGCCTTAAGCGCACCCGAAATGCAGCCGAGCAGCGCACCTGCGGCAGCCGCCGCAAGCAGGCATACATACCACGGCAATTCAAGCCCGAGTGCGCAATACAGTGCGGCACCCGCGCCAAGAACATACTGTCCCGCCGCGCCGATGTTGAAAAGCCCCGTTTTGTATGCAAAAAGAATGGAGAGACTGCACATGATCAGCGGTGCCGTTTTAACGAGCGTGTTTGCAAACTGCTTCATCCGCAATGCACTGCTTCGCCTTGCAAGGAAGTTTTTCAGCACCGCGCCGATCGCCTTTGACGCACCGGAAGGCTCAATTGCAAGCAGAACGATATAGCCCACAACAAGACCGATAACGATGCACAGCAATGCGGCAAGGAAGGATTGAACCCCCGGCTTTTTAAGCAGCCGGCGGAAAAAGCTTTCGCCCTGCACCTGCTGCGGTGCGGAATGCTTTCCGACTTTATTCGTGTTTTGTTCCATACTCTGCCCCCCTCTTTGCGCCTGCCATATAAAGTCCGAGTTCTTCCACGGTGGTTTTCTTCGGATCGAGTTCACCGACAATTTCGCCCTCGTACATCACAAGTATCCTGTCGGAAAGGTTCATAACCTCGTCAAGTTCAAGCGAAATCAGCAGCACCGCCGCGCCGTTGTCCCGCTGTTCAACAAGGCGTTTGTGAATGAATTCAATTGCGCCGACGTCAAGCCCGCGCGTCGGCTGAACCGCAACAAGCAGCTTGGGCTTTTTGTCAAGCTCACGGGCAACGATAGCCTTCTGCTGGTTGCCGCCGGACATGCTGCGCACAACAGTCACCGACCCCTGACCCGAGCGGACGTCATATTGCCGAATCAGCTCATCGGAGTATTCGCGAATCGCGCCGCGCTTTAAAAAACCTGCGGGCGAAACAAACTGCGGCTCAAAATACCTCTGCAAAATCATATTGTATTCAAGCGAATAATCCAACACAAGCCCGTGTTTATGCCGATCCTCCGGAATATGGCTCATGCCCAATCGGGAACGCTTGCGGATCGGTGCGGCGGTTATATCTTTTCCGCACATCTGCACCTTGCCTGCGCTCAGCGGTTCAAGACCCGTAATCCCGTAAACAAGCTCCGTCTGACCGTTGCCGTCTATGCCCGCAATGCAGACGATCTCGCCGGCACGAACATTGAAGCTGACGTTTTTGACCGCAAGATGTTTATGCAGCTTGGATTCCGCGCAGACGCCTTCGGCGGAAAGGACAATATCTTTCGGTTTTGCCTCATCTTTGTGAACCACAAAGTCCACATCGCGCCCGACCATCATGCGGGAGAGTTCCTCTTTTGTTGTATTCTTAACATCGACGGTGCCGATGCATCTGCCCTTTCGCAGCACTGTACACCTGTCCGCAACCGCCATGATTTCGTTCAGCTTGTGTGAAATGAACAGAATGCTCTTGCCTTCCGCCGCAAGGCTTCGCATGATTTCCATCAGCTCATCGATCTCCTGCGGAGTCAAAACCGCTGTCGGTTCATCAAAAATAAGTATTTCGTTGTTCCGATACAGCATCTTGAGTATTTCCGTGCGCTGCTGCATTCCGACAGTGATATCCGAAATGAGCGCATCCGGTTCGATTCGCAGCCCGTATTTTTCGCTCAGCTCAACAACGCGCCTGCGTGCCTCCGTTTTTTTAAGGAAACCGGCAGAGTTCGTGGGCTCAACGCCGAGGATGATGTTATCCAGCACGCTGAAAATTTCAACAAGCTTAAAATGCTGGTGCACCATGCCGATTCCGAGTGCGTTTGCATCATTCGGATCGTTGATTTCAACAGTTTTTCCGTTCTTGCGAATTTCGCCCTCTTCCGGATGATACAGTCCGAAAAGCACACTCATAAGAGTGCTTTTGCCCGCACCGTTTTCACCCAAAAGAGCATGAATCTCGCCCTTTTTGAGCTGCAATGTGATATTGTCGTTTGCAACGATTCCCGGAAACCGCTTTGTGATGCCGATCATTTCAACGGCATATTCGCAAGCATTTGTTCCTTCAGCGTGCATTTTTTTCTCCGCAGGCAGTCCCGCGCCGCTTTGTTCTGTCAATCCGCTGTACCCCCTTCGACTTTTTGAACCGAGTGTTCTCAAAGTCTTATAAATATTATCTATTTTATCACAATTTCGCCCATTTTTCAACACATTGCGGCTTATTGTTTTTATTATTTCACTGATTAATTTTATTGCATTTTTTCTTCCGTGCCTCAAAAAAAGCAAAAGCCGCCGCGGAACATCATGCATCCCGCAGCAGCCTTATCGAACTTTCAGCCCATCATTTATTCAGACGGTTTTCGGGTGCCGCCCGCATCACGAAATCATTGATTAAAAAGCGCGATACGCATTATCTGCAATGCGTCCGCAACGGTAATATTGCCGTCCGCATCAATATCCGCAGCGGGCAGCGCAGCTTCCGGCAGCATATAAACATTCAGCGCATGGCGCATGACCGTCAATGCATCGCCGACAGTAACCCTTCCGTCAAAATCAACATCGCCGGGCGTGCAGGGCAGTTCACCGCCCACAGTTGCCGTGATGGCAATATCATCAAGAATAACACCGCTCTGATCGGTGCAGCTGCAATGCATGAACGCAATGCTCAGTTCCTCTTCACCGGCGTAGTCGCTCAGGTCGCAGGTGTATTTGCGCCAATTACAGCTGTCGAGAGTGATTGAATCGAGCGTGCCGAGAATTTCATAATCGTAGTACCCGTAATAGTTTTCGTAAATCGAAATCACGCAGACATCGATATGTTCCGCATAAAAATCCTCGTCGAATGCGCTGAGCCAGAAGCTGAGCTGAACGTTTTCCGCATCGGCGGGAATATCGAAATACGGTATGCAGACCCAGTTATCGGGCGTGAGCGGACCGGAAGAGCTGTATGAAAGCGAATAAAGTGCGCCGGGCGCATTGTGACCGCAGGACGTGTCCCAATGCCAATAGCTGCCGTCACCGTCCATGTCGTCGTTCCACCATTCGTCACTCGGAAGCTGTGAAAAATCCTCTTCAAAAATCGTGAATTCCTCTCCCGGCTGCGGTTCGGCCGTCGGTGCCGCCGTCTGCGCGGGTTCGCCGATTACAGCAACGTTGTCAAGATAACCGCAGTCCGCACCGGAATTGTTCGATGCATCCTTGTTATATGCCCACTCCACGGTATAAGTTCCCGCCTCATCCGGAGTCCATGTGAAGGTTTCCCAGCCGAGCGGAGTGTTTTCCTCAACGCTGTGAATATAATCGATATATTCGCCGTCAATGATGAATACAAGATAATCCCACATTGCAAGCGCACCGGTCGTAGGTTCACCGTCAACATTCCAATCAAAGGAAAGGCTCTGCCCTTCCGCAATCGTGACCTGTGCCGAAACCGCGCTGCTTGAATTGGCTGCGCCCGCGTTGCCGCTCTTTGCCGCCGTCCGCCCGTCAATTTCAACAACCTGCCACGGATACGCCGAGCCGTTTGCAAACGCAATGCCGCTGCCCGGTGCATTCAGCGCAGCATCAAGCGCGCTGTCAAGCGGAACATTCCTGTTCGCACCCTCCGCAAGCACGGCAGTGCAGAATAAAAGCAATGCCGCAATGCCAATTGTGAGCCATGTCTTTCTTTTCATCATGTGTATCCTTCCGTATAGGTTATTTCCGATATTTGCTTTTTCGATATATCGGTTGGTTCATTATACCATTAATAAGCACACATTGCAATGCAGATTGAGTTGAAATGCAAAATCAATGTGAAAAATGAAAAACGCAAACCGAATCTGCCGATGCTTCCGCGGTTTGCGCCGATTTCATATTCAAATCCGTTTTCTGCGGCCTCCGTCCGTCGGCAGTGCCGCCGTTTCGTTTGCCGTCGGTTCAAAAGCCCATTGCCGTTCGCATTGCAAGCAATGAATCCGCCGCAGTAACGTTTCCGTCGCCGTCAGCATCCGCCGCCGCGAGTGCCGCGCCGCTGAGGTGAACAACGCCGAGCGCGTGACGCATGATCATGAGTGCATCGCTTGAAGTGACCCTGCCGTCGCCGTCAACATCCCCCGGAATGCCCGACTGCGCTGCGAGAACAACGGAAAAAACTGCCGTGCAGCCTTCAATGTTCACCGTTACCGTCTGTTCGCCCGCACTGCCGCTGTTGAACCCGGTGCAGAATTCGTCGGAAAGCGGCATATAGCAATCGCCCCAAACATTCGACCGCAGCCGCACGGCTATGCCCATGGAGCTTATCGATGTTCCGAGCGGAAACTGCATCGAACTCGGAAGCATCAGGCTGCATTCCGTATATCTTTCGCTGAAGCCCGCACAAAAGAGCTGAACCCAATGCTTTCCGTATACGCTGTTCGGCTCATGCTTCATGCCGACACCGATATGCTTATAGCTTGCGGAAAGGATGTTATTGCGGTGACCTTCACTGTTCATCCACGAGTTCATAACGGCAGCCGGTGAATTCTGCCCCGCTGCAATGTTTTCTCCCGCCGACTGATAATTGCCTATGCCGACTTCGTCAAGCACGGTGAAGCAGCTTTCGCCGTTCGGCCTTGTGTGCGAAAAAAGCGTCACGATCTCCCGCGCACGAATCTCCGCACCACTCTGAAGCGTTGAAAAAGTCGTCAGCGGCGACAGTCCTCTTGCAGAACGTTCGCTGTTCACAAGGCGCAAAACTTCCCACTCGTCCGCCGAAACGATCGACGGAATCACCCGCTCCGCTCCGTTCGCAGATTCAACCGCAATGCCCGATGCAGCGGTTTCGTTCGAGCCCGCCGCAAATGCCGCCGCAGAATTCAGCACCGCAAATGCGCAAAGCACGAACGCAAGCAATTGTTTCAAATACCTTTTTTTCATTTTTTACTTCCCCTTTCGGCTGTTCTTCGGCCGCCCGATTTCGCCGAAACGATTCTATCACCGGAAGAGAGTGCTGTCAATCGGAAATGAGCAATTAGTAATGAGCAATGAGTAATTAAATGCAGACCTGCTTCCCCTGTTCAGCCGAGAAAGATAATTGCTCATTTCTCATTTCTAATTCCTCATTCCCGCAGGGTCGTATCAATCCCCCTATAAGGGGTTCAATAGAACAAGATAATGCTCTTTTCAGAAATTATAACCACAAGCGGTAGATATGTCAATGGTGATCGCCCCCATTTTATTGAAAAAATCGCGATATATTTGTTTGTGTTAAGAACGTTTTTAACTCAACTCTTCACTCTCCACACTCCAAACCCGTAAACAACTCCTCCACCGCTCCCCTTTCCAGGAAAGCAAATGAGCATTTCAATCCCCCTATAAGGGGTTCAATAGCAGTGTTTTGGCGAGGATACCCTGTACAGGGAACGTATCAATCCCCCTATAAGGGGTTCAATAGTATAAAAGAAAGTGAGGAACATTTCATATGTTCTATGTCTCAATCCCCCTATAAGGGGTTCAATAGAGAAAATTGCTTTAGAGTAGAGTTCTGGGATACGTCTCAATCCCCTATAAGGGGTTCAATAGAACAAGATAATGCTCTTTTCGAAAATCATAACCACAAGCGGTAACTCTATCCAAGTGCAGCAGCATACAAACAGTCACTCAACCTCAATGCAGGCCGAAAAAATAATGCCAAAGATTGAACACATCCTTATAGCTGCTGACGTTTTCAAACGATCTTGCTGTTCTGCCGGCCTTAAGCAAACCAATATTGTAGTATAGGTCGGGATAAACGTTGAACGCAAGGTCCTGCACCGGCAAGTCGAAATAATCACCCCGCCAAAGCGGCATTCTCAAATTTTCCGCAAGTCTTAAATAGCATTCATCTTCCGGTTTTATTTTCACATGTGAAACGAACGACCATATCGTCTTACCTCCTTGCGTTTCCACAAAACAATCAATTCCTACGTAGTCTCTCGAGTTACCATAAAAGTACTGCCTTCCCATTATCAAAATATATTCTTTTAGCAATTCCTCGATTATATCGAACCAAAGCAGCGGCGTCCAAATCGGAATTCTTCCGCCTGTTTCATCCGTAACGGAGCAGCCGGCAATACCGATTTTTTCAATATAGTATTGTCTGAGCCGCAAAGCACATGCGTCAAGCATCTCATCCTGAAGCATGAACTCAACCGCAGTCTCCAAAACATTGTTCAGATACTCCTCTCTTTTTCTGAGATCTTCTTTTGCCAAATTTTGTGCAAAATCGAGACCGTACTCCTCAACAACACTCTGCCTCAGCAACAGTTCATAAATGTTATCATCCGCAGAAACATTCAGCTTGATTTTTACCGGACTTCGCCCTTTTTGGGAAAACTTTTTGTATAATTCGATAAGTTCTTTTTTTGTGTCGCCGTGCAATACCAAGCGATCGCCCGAACGCACAACCGAAACAATATGCTGCCTGTTGCTTACCAAAAAAGCTTTGATTTTTTGATATGTTATTATTTCATCGTTCCAAAAGATTCCGTTATACCTGCAAATGCCTTCAAGCGGCTTCGGAACATTTGCGGGAAATTTTTCTATTCCGACAAAAATCGGAATAATGTTCTTTTTCATTTTCAAAGCAATTGCGGCTTCGTTTAAAATCCAATCCTCGGGCTCGGAACAGCGATCGAAAAGCGTTTCATTAACAATAACAATAAAGTCATCACAGTTTTCGATCTGCTCTTTTATCGCAGAGTCGAAATAGCCGTTTTTCAAGGATTCGGTATCAAGAAAAACATCATACTCGCCGCATAATGCTCGATATACAGCTTCAGCAGTAGACCGACCGCTGTCCCTCCTGTAACTGATAAAAACTGACATGTTCTTCCTCCTCCGGTTGCTTGATATGCCGAGTGTGTTAAAAACGTATCCGAACGATTACGAAATTTTATAAACGTTTAATTTTTTTTGCTTACACCAATGATTATAAAAATAAGCTTCACAACGTCCAAAACGATACCCGTAATAACAGCCCATTGGGGAACCATCGCCAAGCCGAAATGATTAAACAGCAGGTTAAATGCAGTGAAGCCGCCGGGAAGCAGAAGCATGATCATCGCCGGAATCGTAGAAAGCAAAACCCACCAGTTTGAAATTGCTAAACCAAAAAAACATTTATATATTGAAAATGTAAGCACGCCCGTAAAGGGAAAGAGAACACCCCACGCGCTGTCGCTGTCGCTGTCGCCCGCTACGAGCACGATAAGAAGTATCAGCGTAAGTAAAGCCGATTCAATAAAAACCGGAAGCCATGTAAATGCACAAACCTTGAACAGACTGAGAATAAACCACACGATTGAAACCATAAAACACCTCTTTTATTTATTGTGAAAAATTCTGTCAAAAACGGTTCTCGGAATATCGACTGAATTGCTTTTCGACCCGCTGCACGGCTGCGAAAGGGTTTGCCGCGCCGTTCTTGACACAAGTATTGTAGCACTGTCTGTGCCGAAATGCAAGGATTTGTGTCAATACAGCGGCAATATATTGTTCGATTAGGAGTTGGGAATTAGCAATGAGTAATTAAATGCAGACCTGCTTCCCCTGTTCAGGCGAGAAAGATAATTGCTCATTCCTCATTTCTAATTCCTCATTCCCGCAGGGTCGTATCAATCCCATATAAGGGATTCAATAGGGGTCAAAAAATGAAAAGGTTTTTTATCGCAAGCATCAATCCCCTAAAAGGGATCCAATAGAACAAGATAATGCTCTTTTCAGAAATTATAACCACAAGCGGTAGATATGTCAATGGTGATCGCCCCCATTTTATTGAAAAAATCGCGATATATTTGTTTGTGTTAAGAACGTTTTTAACTCAACTCTTCACTCTCCACACTCCAAACCCGTAAACAACTCCTCCACCGCTCCCCTTTCAAGGAAAGCAAATGAGCATTTCAATCCCCCTATAAGGGGTTCAATAGGCGAAGAGCGGAGAAAACAAAGAAGAAGAAAATTAGAGTATCAATCCCCCTATAAGGGGTTCAATAGTTGTTAAGTGAGCGGCAGAAAGCCAAGGGCTTGAAGGTATCAATCCCCCTATAAGGGGTTCAATAGTAGCTTATGCTATCAAGTTGGGTGTAGAGATTGTATCAATCCCCCTATAAGGGGTTCAATAGAGTTATAGATAAATTCATCGAATAAATTCATCGTATCAATCCCCCTATAAGGGGTTCAATAGGGAATGAAAGACAAATGGGGGAAAACCCCGAGGGGTATCAATCCCCCTATAAGGGGTTCAATAGATTTAGAGAAAGGTTATCATCATGAAATTTAATTTCCGGTATCAATCCCCCTATAAGGGGTTCAATAGCTTATCCTGCGTATGCTCTACGATGCCGCCGAAAAGGCGTATCAATCCCCCTATAAGGGGTTCAATAGATATAATGGTATATATATCCAGATGGAAAAAAAAGTATCAATCCCCCTATAAGGGGTTCAATAGTAGATACGATTCTAGACTTGGCAATAAGGTATACGTATCAATCCCCCTATAAGGGGTTCAATAGAACAAGATAATGCTCTTTCCGAAAATTATAACCACAAGCGGTAGATATGTCAAGGGTGATCATCCCCATTTTATTGAAAAAACGGCGATATATTTTCGGCAATCAAAATGACTACCGCCAATTATTACGGAAATCGGCGTAATAGTTAAGCGTTTTTTTAGGGGTTGCCGAATATATACCTTGCATAACGGCTTGCGGCCGTGTATAATAATATCAACAATTCTTCAATTAAAGAGGCAACAATATGCTTTCAAACATTATTACTGTTGAAAACCTGCTTTTTCAGGCTGATAAGCTGAAGAAAAAGAATTTTAGGCCCGGTTTTGATAAAATGGATGCAAAGGCAGCAGCTCTCTGGCTCGAAATCAACGGGAAACGATTTTGCAAGGATATTCTTACAATGAACTATGAGCCGATGCCCGCCGTTGCGTTCGCTTCCGCAAAGCGCGGCGGAGGATACAGAAAACTGGCAAAACTTACTGCATTGGACGCTGTATTGCACTATGCAGTTCTTGACGCACTCACACCTTTATGCGAAGAGCTTTTTTCCGAATTCAGTTATGCCTACCGCCCCGGACGCGGGCTTTCCCAAGCAGTTTCGCGATATTGTGAACTCGGCAGCAAGTATCGCTATGCCGCAAAGCTTGATCCGAAAGGCTGCTTCGATAATATCAGCCACGATAGATTGAAAGCAAAACTTTTGACAATTACAAATGATTCCGCGCTGTGCAGCTTCATCCTGTGCCTTGTAAAAGCTCCCGTTCTTTTTGACGGCGAATCCGAACGCCCGCTCAAGGGACTCGTTCAGGGTGCACCGCTGAGTCCGCTTTTGTGCAACATCTATCTTGACAGCATGGATAAGTTTTTGGAAAACATCGGCGTCCCTTTCGTTCGTTATGCTTTGGTGATAAACCCTCCGCCGCGCTTTGCGGAAGCGAACGCAACGGCGGGCACCGGTTCGTAGTTCATTATAAGAATATTCTTACAAAATCGTCTATCGTTGATTTCGAGCCGGAAAGATGTTGCCTTTGCATCCATTTTATCGAAACCGGCTTAAAATTCTTTTTTTCAGCTTGTCAGTCTGAAAAAGCAGATTTTCAACAGTAATAATGTTTGAAAGCATATCGTTGCCTCTTTAATTGAAGAATTGTTGATATTATTATACACGGCCGCAAGCCGTTATGCAAGGTATATATTCGGCAACCCCTAAAAAAACGCTTAACTATTACGCCGATTTCCGTAATAATTGGCGGTAGTCATTTTGATTGCCGAAAATATATCGCCGTTTTTTCAATAAAATGGGGATGATCACCCTTGACATATCTACCGCTTGTGGTTATAATTTTCGGAAAGAGCATTATCTTGTTCTATTGAACCCCTTATAGGGGGATTGATACATTTAAAAATGCGCCATTGAGCCGTGCATCGTTGAGGTTCGCCTATTGAACCCCTTATAGGGGGATTGATACCTCTTTTCAAAGAATGAAGGGCATCCCCTCCATATACTATTGAACCCCTTATAGGGGGATTGATACCAACTTGTCGCACGTGGTGGACTTGACCGGGTCATCGCTGACCACCTATTGAACCCCTTATAGGGGGATTGATACGCAGCCTTTTTGGCTCCTTCCTTACTTTCCAACTTTCTCCTATTGAACCCCTTATAGGGGGATTGAGAATATTTTAGCCCGAAGTTTCCCATATACGTTTGCATAATCTATTGAACCCCTTATAGGGGGATTGATACAGGAGGAAGACTATTGTTATGTATTGGAGGAGGATACTATTGAACCCCTTATAGGGGGATTGATACGGAAGTTCAATGTAGTATTTACCTGTTGTTGATCTGACTATTGAACCCCTTATAGGGGGATTGAGACGTTTTCTCTTCTGTTGTCTCATAGTTTAAACTCCCTATTGAACCCCTTATAGGGGGATTGAGACAATAAGTATATCAGCAATATTTGTACCTAATTACTATTGAACCCCTTATAGGGGGATTGAGACGCTGCTTTTTAACAGCCACAACCTGACGCTCGAAACTATTGAACCCCTTATAGGGGGATTGAGACTTGTCCATCAAGTAGTTTCTCCTTTTTAAAATTACTTCTATTGAACCCCTTATAGGGGGATTGAGACCGAAAAAGTCGCCTTTTTCCTTTAGCTCCTTTGCCTATTGAACCCCTTATAGGGGGATTGATACGATCCACTAAAGTAATTTCCTTTCTTAGGTTTTCTATTGAACCCCTTATAGGGGGATTGAGACAATAAGTATATCAGCAATATTTGTACCTAATTACTATTGAACCCCTTATAGGGGGATTGAGACGCTGCTTTTTAACAGCCACAACCTGACGCTCGAAACTATTGAACCCCTTATAGGGGGATTGAGACTTGTCCATCAAGTAGTTTCTCCTTTTTAAAATTACTTCTATTGAACCCCTTATAGGGGGATTGAGACCGAAAAAGTCGCCTTTTTCCTTTAGCTCCTTTGCCTATTGAACCCCTTATAGGGGGATTGAGACAAGTCCTCTTGATAGAAAACCTTGTTTTTGTTGCTATTGAACCCCTTATAGGGGGATTGATACATCTTGAGCTTGTTTGCGTTCTCTTTCTTACACTATTGAACCCCTTATAGGGGGATTGATACCTTAGTTTCATAAAGGTCAAGATTTCCTTAACCCTCTATTGAACCCCTTATAGAGGGATTGAGACTCTACGCACTTGAACAGGCAGTACCTCTCCCTGTTTCTATTGAACCCCTTATAGGGGGATTGAGACTACGAACTCGTGGACGAGATCGTGACATCTAAAATCCTATTGAACCCCTTATAGGGGGATTGAGACACACGATAGCAAAGTTACTTCCTGCGTGGAGAATTAACTCAGGATTGCTATTGAACCCCTTATTGGGGGATTGAGACGGCATTGGAAATCGATACAACACAAACTATTCCAAATACTATTGAACCCCTTATAGGGGGATTGAAATGCTCATTTGCTTTCCTTGAAAGGGGAGCGGTGGAGGAGTTGTTTACGGGTTTGGAGTGTGGAGAGTGAAGAGTTGAGTTAAAAACGTTCTTAACACAAACAAATATATCGCGATTTTTTCAATAAAATGGGGGCGATCACCATTGACATATCTACCGCTTGTGGTTATAATTTTCGAAAAGAGCATTATCTTGTTCTATTGAACCCCTTATTGGGGGATTGAGACAAGAAAAGGGGCGATCTTTCCTTATCCTCATAGAGGCTATTGAACCCCTTATAGGGGGATTGATACTAATCGCCCGCTGGAATGCGTGAGCATAATAGCTCCCTATTGAACCCCTTATAGGGGGATTGAGACACACGATAGCAAAGTTACTTCCTGCGTGGAGAATTAACTCAGGATTGCTATTGAACCCCTTATTGGGGGATTGAGACGCGGCGATACCGATTCATTTTCTCTGCTGTTTTAACTATTGAACCCCTTATAGGGGGATTGATACGATTCTTGCTACAGGGAGCAACATGGTATGTAACCTATTGAACCCCTTATTGGGGGATTGAGACTCGGTGCCATATTTGATAAGGTTCATCCCCACAACTATTGAACCCCTTATAGGGGGATTGACATATCCCTGCGGGAATGAGCAATTAGTAATGAGAAATTAGGATTGAAATGCTCATTTGCTTTCCTTGAAAGGGGAGCGGTGGAGGAGTTGTTTACGGGTTTGGAGTGTGGAGAGTGAAGAGTTGAGTTAAAAACGTTCTTAACACAAACAAATATATCGCGATTTTTTCAATAAAATGGGGGCGATCACCATTGACATATCTACCGCTTGTGGTTATAATTTTCGAAAAGAGCATTATCTTGTTCTATTGAACCCCTTATAGGGGGATTGATACTTAACACATATGGTTGTATTGTATTCTATCGCAGAACCTATTGAACCCCTTATAGGGGGATTGAGACAAACCAGTGTAATAAAAGTAGCTTTCCGGATAAAAGTAATATCGACTATTGAACCCCTTATAGGGGGATTGAGACCGATAGCCCACATTCTGGTTGTTCACATACAAATCTCCATCGTCTATTGAACCCCTTATAGGGGGATTGATACGACCCTGCGGGAATGAGGAATTAGAAATGAGAAATGAGCAATTATCTTTCTCGGCTGAACAGGGGAAGATAATTGCTAATTGCTAATTGCTGATTGCTCATTATTTAAACGCTCTTGCTGCACACAAAAACCTTTGGTATAATACCCTTACCCGGTTATCCGGTTGAACCGGGCAAACCGACATCGGACATTGGAGGAAACAACCGCAATGGAACACAAAAATAAGAAGATTTACCGTATTCGCGGCACTGCGCTGCTTTCGGCTGTTTTGGCGGTGCTTTTCATAATCACGGGCTGCACGGGCGGCAAGCCCGGGGCGGTGACGGCTGCGCCGACCGGCACACCGAACTCCACCGAAATGCCGACGGAAACTCCCGATCCGCGTCCGCATTTTGCGGAAGTCAATCTGCCGTTTGAGCCGACACTGAATTATTTTGCCGCGCCCGAAGCTGTGCTTGAGGTTTTGACGGAGAATGAACTTCAGGGTTATCCTGCGGTCGTTGCGGCATACATGAACTATGAAACGGGCGTCGATCTGCCCGGGTCAAAAGACGATTATCCCAATCTGCTCCGCCTTATCGACATGTATTTTCCTGTTTTCTTTGCCGATATTTATGACGCAACGGTTAAATTTTCTAAAAATGCAAACGGGTGCAGGCTTGAATGGAGTTACTTTTCCTCCTCCCGCGAGGAACACAACACTCTGTTTCATCGGTTTGAAAACAGGGTTGCCGAACTGCTGAAACCTTCCGAAGGCGCAAAAAGCCGAATCATGCAGGCCGTTGCGGTGTATCAAAAGCTGACCACCGAAACGGAATATGATTTCAACGAGGAAACCGTCGGCGGCGAATCGGTGCCCGTCATGCGGCATTGCTACGATGCCGTCACGGAAGGCCTCGGCGTTTGCTGGTGTTTCGGACGCTCATACTGTTTCCTGCTTTGTCAGCTTGGGTTTGAGGCATTGACTGTGCACGGCATTGCAAAGGATCTCGGGCTGCACGAATGGACTTTGTTCAAATATAATGATGAATGGTATTATGCCGACCCGACATGGGACATAGGCGGCTCATCCCTGCTGTATTACGGTTTTACCGCCGACAGACGCGAACTGAACGGTTATATGAAAAATGCGGTTTATTATATGGAGGGCGAAAATCACCTTGCGGCGGATAAATTCGATGTTTCCGCGCTTACCTTCTCCGCTTTTTTCACGGGCGTTTGCTACGGAGATTCCTATGAACTCGATTACGAGGGCAACGCCGTTGTTTTCCACGTTGATAACGGCACAGAGGGTGAGGAACTCATCCGCTTTGAGCTGCCTGCGGACAAGGATTAAAAAGCATGAAGCAGACGAACGAAGCTGTTTTTAAGAAAAAGCTGCTCGAACTTGCTTCCCGCGCAAACGGCAGCGGACGCTGTACGTTCACGCCCTTTTTGGGGCTTGCGGAACAGAACATTCTGCGTTGCGCCGAAAAAGAGCTTTCAGGCGTTATTCGTACCGAATTCGGCGGCGCGGACGGCTGCGAACGCATAATGGTTCGTTTCGGCGACCCGGAGGACTGCGGCTACGCGTGTCCGTTTCCGATTCGCTGCATACGCGCCATACCTCGTTCAAAAAAATTTGCCGAGCAGCTCACGCACCGCGATATTCTCGGTTCGCTTATGGCTTTGGGAATCGACAGGAACCGAACGGGCGACATTGCCGTTCGCGAAAACGAGATTTATATTTTCTGCACGGAGCAAATCGCGCCCTATATTGCCGAAAATTTCGTTTCCGCACGGCGAACGGATCTCAGCTGCGATATTCTGCCCCTGCCGGACACTATGGAAGAGAACGGTTCGCCCGCGTCGCTGCTGCCGCCGGGATTGCTTTTCACCCTTCGCACCGTGCAATGCAATGTTGCAAGCGAAAGGCTTGATGCCGTTGCAGCGCAGGTTTTCCGCCTGTCGCGCGGGGGTGAGCTTCCGGAGCTGCTGCGAAGCGGAAAAGTGTTTATAAACGGAAGGACGGTTTCCGATGCAGGCCATGTGCTGAAATCCGGAGACATTGTTTCCGTCAGAGGGTGCGGAAGGTTCGTTTACCGCGGCATTGAACGCGAAACAAAAAAATCCCGTTTTTTTGTTAAAACGGAGATTTACAGCTGACAGCGCCGTGCTGCGGTTGTGTATATCCATGCCGAAAATTTGTATAATCCCTGCCGGATGTGCCGAATGCTTGCATAGCGGCGGGGTTTATGTTATAATTCCGCTATAATTCGGGAAATGTGTCCGAAATGCGGGCATGTTTGTCAAAAAAAGCGAACGTGTCAACGTAGTCTGCCCGCTGCGGGAAAAATCGCTGCACTCAGTTTGTGGGCTGTAAAACGATATTTCTGCCTTTGGAACAGGCTGCCGTTTGATTTCGCAGGAGGGTGTTTTGCGCACGGGCTGCGTTTGAAATTCTGTTTTCCGACGGAAGCTTTCCGAACAATTCGTGTGCAGGAATGTCCGCCGATGCATAATTCGGCGGAAGTTTTAGTTAAAATGGAAAATTTATTACCTTTATGTGTTTGTGCGCTGAGCCTCGCATTGCTCGCTGTTTTGGGCTGTGCCGAAAAGCGCAGGAACGAAGCAAACCGAAAGAAGCTCCGTGTTGCCGTAAACGTTAACGGCATTCGCGGCAAATCAACAGCAACAAGGCTTATCACTGCGATCCTTGCCGAAGCGGGTTATCGCGTTGTCGGCAAAACCACCGGCACCGCCGCAAGAATGATATTCTGGGATGCGGAAGATGAGCAGGAGGTTGTTCGTCGTCCCCACGGAATATCCATTTCAGAACAAATACAGGTCATCAACAGTGCTGTCAAACGCGGTGCCGATGCCCTTGTTTGCGAATGCATGGCTGTTCGCCCCGATTATCAGCGCGTATATCAGCATCAGATAATCAACGCCGGGCTGACGGTCATCACGAACGTGCTTGAGGATCACCTGGATGAAATGGGCCCCACAACCGACCAGATCGCGTGGGCGTTTGCAGATACTATTCCTTACAACGGCGCAGTCGTAATTCCCGACTGCGAGTATACCGAATATTTCAAGAGCGTTGCCGAAGAACGCGGCACACGCGTTTTTGTTGCAGACGATTCACTTATTTCAGAAGAGTATCTTAAACAGTTTGATTACAGGTTATTTCCGCACAACTGCTCGGTTGCGCTTGCCGCCGCCGATGCTCTCGGCATTGATCGCGAAACTGCTCTTTCCGCAATGCTGAAAGCCCATGCGGATCCCGGTGCGCTGCGGTTCTACGATATCAGCCTGCCGAAAGGTGATTGCTGCATTGTGAACGCTTTTGCGGCAAACGAGCCTTCCTCCTCGCTGGACATCTGGAACATCGTTTGCAGCGAACGTCCGGAACAATCCGCAAATCCCATCATACTTATGAACTGCCGACCGGACAGAGTTGACAGAACAAAGCAGTTTGTTCGCGATTTTTTCCCGAAGATTCCGAATGCTGTCATCATTGCCGCCGGCGAAAGCACGGGCAATATCACAAAGGCCGAAGCTCACGGACGCTTTCCGAATGCCGACAGGTACATCAATCTTGAAAAGCAACCCCCCGAAAAGGTGCTTGAAACGCTCAAGCCCCTGCTCCCGGGAAGAATCGTGATGTGTGTCGGAAACATCCACGGCTCCGGTGAACCGATTCTGCATGCTTTGCTCGAATACGGAAGACTTCCGCTTCCCGAGCCGATTTTCCGCGATCGCAGAAAGAGCCGGCATTGATTCCGCTTTTGGGCATTTCCCCCGAAAAGCAGAGAAAAAGTATAGCCCGAATGCGGCAAAAAACTTAAGAGGTTAAAATGACTGTAACAAATTTCTATCTGGCAATAATAATCGGAACCCTTATCAGCCTTTTGGTTGACGAACTGTTCGGAATTCAGTGCGGCGGACTTATCGTGCCCGGCTATCTTGCAATGGTAATCGACGATATTCCCTGCATCCTGCTCGTTTTTGCAATCAGCTTCATAGTTTACGTCATCGTGAACTATGTTCTTCCGAAATTCATGATCCTGTTCGGCAAGCGCAAATTTGCAGTGACGCTGCTTCTCGGAATTTTTCTGAAGCTTGTTGTTGAGCTGCTCTTCCCCGTTTTCCCGTTTGCAACGGTTGCATTCCGCGGCGTCGGCGCAATCACACCAAGCTTGCTTGCAAACACATATTCAAGGCAGAGCATTCTTTACACGATCCCCGCAACGCTTGCAGCAACACTCGTAACTTACGGACTTGTGACGCTGCTCAGCACCGTTCTTGCCGGCTGATTTCGGCACGGCATTGAAATCGCAGAAATATTTCAAGGTTTTAACGGCAATGACTGAAAAAAACAAAACTCAGGAAATCATTACGGAAGCCTCCTCACAGGGGCTTACGGTTAAACAGCGGGTGCAGATCGGCAACCGCCGCAGTGTCAAACGGCGCAGGAACTTTGTTCTGCCGCTGGTCTGTTTCGCGGTGCTTTTCGCGCTGATGTTCTGCATCGGCAGCATCGAATCAAACTCCGCCGCTTCGGCAAAATCCCCCGAAGGCACGCCGAACAGCGGACTTCAGCTCACCTTCCTCGGAGATATCATGATGGGAAGGTACATCGGGCAAATGTGCGATGACAAGGGCTACGACAGGCTCTTCAGCGGCATTTCCGGCATTTGGAGCAACTCCGACCATGTTTTTGCAAACTTTGGAAGCCCTGTCCGCACGGGCGACACAAGCGGCTATCAAAAACGGCTTGACGGTATTCCGCTTATCGCAAGCGAGACCGCCGTGCTCAGTATGCAGGCGGCGGGCATCGATGTTGTCGGATTTTCAAACAACCACTGTTTCGACTACGGCAAGGCAGGGTACGACAATTCCCGTGCGTTTTTCGACAGCATCGGTCTGACCCATGCAGGTGCAATTCCGGATGACACGCAGCCTGATGTTCCTCCGTACACAGTCATAACGGCCGAAAACGGCAAAAAGATCGGTTTCATCGCCATCACCTCGGTTTACAGCCCCGAAACCGCGCACGGCGGAGTGCTGACAACAAGCCATTTCATGTTCTATCGCTATATCACCGCTTCCGCACAGGCAAACGACCTCACGGTTGTTTATCTGCACAGCGGCAATGGATATACCGCCATACTGGATGACAAGCAGCAGGATGTTGCACACAGCATCATTGACGCGGGTGCCGACATGGTCATTGGCTCTCATCCGCATAATGTTCAGCCTGTCGAACTGTACGGCAACGGCATTATCTTTTACAGCCTCGGCAACTTTATCATGGATCAGGGCAACACATTCACCCGCGACGGCATCATTGTTCAATACAACGAATCCGAAGACGGGCGCAGGTATTTTGAAACCATACCCGTCCGCATCGATGACGGCTGCCCGCGTGTAACGACAAAAGGCTTCTATACGCGCCGCATCAACCGTATACTTACCAAGCTGCTCGAATCCGAAAGCTTTACGGAAACCGCTGACGGGCATATTATTATTGAACTTCCGCCGAAAGTAAACTTCTGAACGGATACTTCCGGCACCGATACAAACTGTTAAGGAGAAATTATGAAAGGTAAAAGCTATAAAAGTAACAGAACACGCGGAAGCAGACCTGCTGCAAGGATGCTTGCTGCCGCATTGGCATTAATCTTTATCGTTCAGTTCGTCGGCTGCAATTCCTGCAGCAAACCGGGCAGCGATGATATCGACCTGCCCAACGTTTCCCTTGAACCTGTTCCTGCAACGAAGGGGCCGGGCACATCCTCTTCACCCTCTGTTGTCAACCGAAACGGTTATTCCGTCAGCACCTCAAACATCTATGCAACCATGGTCGCGGCTCAGGTGCTTGATGCGGGCGGAAACGCTGTTGACGCTGCTGTTGCGGCTGCATACACGCTCGCCGTTGTTGAGTCCTACGCCTCGGGCATCGGCGGAGGCGGCGGAATGCTCATTTACGACCCCAAAACCGATAAATATCAGTTTTTGAATTATCTTCCCGAAGCTGCCCAATCCGGTGCAAATTACCGCGATATTGCTGTTCCGGGTTTTGTTTCCGGCATGGAAACGGCAAACGAGCTTTACGGTTCGTTCAGCATGGCGTCGCTTATGAACTATGCAATTTACTATGCGGAGAACGGATTCACCGTTGACGATGCGCTCATGTTCCGAATTAAAAACGCAAGAGCGACTTTTTCCGATCCCAACACGCCTTTTGCGGCGGTGCAAAACGCAGGCGACACCGTCGCCCTTCCCGAGCTTGCGCAGGTTCTTCGCCGCATATCCACCGAGGGCAGCTCCGCATTCTACACCGGCAGCGTTGCCCAAAGTGTTGCGAATGCAGCCGGAATGACGCTTGAAGACCTTTCGGCATATGAAACCCTGCTCACCGATCCGCTCATCGGCGAATTCAATGGATATGACGTCATCTCCGCTCCTGCTCCCTTCGGCGGCATGACGCTTATTCAAATGCTTAAAATGGGTGAGATTCTTGAAATTCCCGACCCCGACACCGATCCTTCCGGCTACCTCAAAAAGCTTACCCAGCTTACGCTCATCTGCGACAAAGAAAGGATCTCAAAAGTTACCGACACGCGCTTCAAGCGCAAAACTTTTGATTACCAAAAGGCAATCTCGGACGAATACATCTATAACATGCTTAACATGGATTATACCGATCACGAACGCGATACGGACGGGCAGGACACAACGCATATCTCCGTTATCGACAAAAACGGCATGACCGTTGCCTGCACGAACACGCTGACCCAGTTTTTCGGCTCAAGGCTCTATGTGAACGGATTTTTCCTCAACAATGCAAACCGAAATTTCAGCGGCGGCGTAAATAAATACGCACCCGGAAAGCGCACGCGCACATACATGTCTCCGACCATTCTCCGCAAGGGGAGTGTTGCCGAGAATAATGAGGAAATCATTGCTATCGGCAGTCCCGGCGGCAGCATGATTCCTGCCGTTCTTGTCCCTGTGCTTTTTGATATGACGATGTTCGGCGAATCCATGCAGGCGGCTGTAGATAAGCTCCGTGTTGTTGTTAAAAGCGCAAACTCCCTGCTTGTTGAAGTCGGTGAGGCCGAAGCTCCGCCCATGGTCGATCCGACAGGACAGGGTTACTACATCACCCGAATGGATCTCAATGCCTATTTCGGCAGTGTCAATGTTGCCTGCTACAGCTCCGCAAACGGCGGGTTCAGTGCAGGGGCTGATTCAAGACGAAATGGCAAAGGGTCGGCTCGCAATGATCTAAACTGACGAACCCTTTCAATTTCTTTGCCCTTTCGTCTTCGCGAAACGGCAAAGGGTCGGCTCGCAATGATCTAAACTGACGAACCCTTTCAATTTCTCTGCCCTTTCGTCTTCGCGAAACGGCAAAGGGTCGGCTCGCAACGATCTTAATTAATTAGAAATCAGTAGTTAGAAATTAGAAATTATGGAAAATTAACACCGACTCGCAAAAAATTGCGGGTCGGTGTTTTTTAATCAAATCAGCTGCATTCATTTAATTAACTGCATTCATTTAATTAACTGCATTCATTTAATTAACTGCATTCGCTTAAACTTTTATTCGAACCGTGCTCGGTCCCGTGCGTATTCAATTCAGGTTCCCGCGCAGGAAAGCAGCAATTCCGCGCAAAACCTCATCCCTTTCGGTCTCGTTATGCATTTCATGCCTGCCTCCGTGGTAAATCTGAAGGAAAACTTTAGTCTTTCCGCTTTTTATAAGGTTATTGCATACCCGGCGCGGCCCTCTGCCGAAATTCCCGACAGGATCGGCGTCACCGGCAAGAACGTAAATCGGAACATCCGGAACGGCATCGCTCCATGTTTTTCGACTGACCTCATCCAAACCATCAAACAAATCGCGATATGCTGCGCAGCGGAAACTGAACCCGCAGAGCGGATCGGCAATATAAGCATCCACAACCGCTTCATCCTTTGAAAGCCAGTCAAAAGCCGTGCGCCTGTTTTTCACGCTCATGACATACGGACCGAAAACAAGCCTGTTCAGGCGCGGGCTGAGCTGCTGTGCGCCCCGCCGGCGAATCTCCGCCCGTGCGGCAAGTTTTGCAAACGGCAAAAGCGGATTTTTCCCCGCTGTTGCGGAAAAGATAAAGGCATCGAACTCAGTTCCGTACCTTGACGCGCAGGCACGCGCAATGAAACTGCCCATGGAGTGCCCGTACAGTATCTGCTTTGCCTCCGGATATTCAGCCTTAAGGCGTCTGTGAACCGTCATAACATCATCAACAAGCGCATTCCATCCGTTTTCGGCTGCAAAAAAGCCCTTTTTATCCGCCTGTTGAATTGAATCGCCGTGCCCTGCATGGTCATTCCCGCAAAAAACATAACCGAGCGAAACGAAATACTCCGCAATCGGCTGAAAACGGCGAACATACTCGCTCATTCCGTGAACAAGCTGAATCACACCGCGCACACTCTGCCCCGCGGCAGGCCGCCATGTGTGAACCGCAATATTGCATTCACCCGTTGCAGACGGAAAAAATTCAGTCGAAAACCCGATTTCTTGTTCCTTTGAATTCACATTCCCCATTTTTATTTGCCTTTCAGCCGAAAACATAAATCAGCGGAACGATTATCAGCGAAAGCAAAAAAAGCGCCGCCAGAATTATGCATATTATCCTTACCATTTGTTTTGATTTATTTGCGTTGTTTCTCATAGTTATCCTCTTAATACATATTGTTAAAAATTATAAACGACACGGAAGCAAGGCCGATCGCCGCCGCCGCAAGCAAAATCCGCAAAACTTTTTGAATGCGGCTCCCGTTTGAAAATGCCGCAAGAAAGCTTTCCGCCGCAAGCAAAGCCCATGCGGCATAAAGCAGTATCTCGTGCACCGAAAAACAGTCTTTTCGGACAGCCTTGATAATGACGCATGCGATGCAGCTCACCGCCATAATCACAGCCGTAACAAGGCTCAGCGTTTTCCGCCGTTCATCGGAGCGTGTATTTGCGGAAGACCGGGTATCTCCGCATGTTTGGTTTCTTTTTTTCATAAATTCAAATCTTTTCAGTTTAAAACCCTACAGCGCAATTTTACCGTTAAAATAGGACAGAATCAAAAAAACTGCGCTCCCTGCAAGCAGCAGAATGAGCAGAACGAGCAGCAGTGCGGCAATATCAATGCTTTTTTTGCGGACAAACTTTTCCCCGCGGTATACGCTGCGCTTTTTGTTATGCGCACGTTTCATCGGCTTAACATGCTTAATATACATCGCGTCGTTCCCTCCTTTTCGCCGTTTCAATCTTTTTCAACAATTATTTTAACACATGCCGCACCGCTTTTCAATGCCTCGGCTGAAACATAACCTGCACTATGGGATCATTTTGACGGCTTGACGAATGCGCCGAAATGCATTATAGTATAGCTGTGGCAATGTACCTGCTCTTTCTTTACGCCGGCATCGGTGCATTGCTTCAATTTCAAAGAAGGAATTAGTTGTTTTGGATAAATCAAACTCAAACATTTTCAAAAAGATGCTGCTTGCGCTTGCAGCGGGCGTACTCTCGGTTCTCGGCGGAGCATTCATGCCGCCTCTGCTGATACCCGCCGCAGCCGCGATCGGCTTTATCGGCAATGCATACGGCACGCTGTATTGCGGGATCGCCCTTGCTGTCTCCCTGGGCGGAATTGCGGCGCTTTTGTCATCCAATGTGTTGACAATGCTCTGTATCGCGGGCTTTGTGCTGCTGAGCTCCGTGACTCTCGGCATCGGGCTGCGCAAACGCCTCCCCTATCGCCTGCTTGCGGTTCTTGTCGCGTTTTTTGCGCTTGCCGCGCTCTATCTCGACACCGCTCTGCCTTCACTGCTTGCAGGCAAGGAACCCTTTGCCGGCATGGTCGAGCTTTTTTATCAGCTTGAAGACGCATACAAACAAGCCGGCCTCGATATTTCATCGCTTCAGCTTTCAACAGAAGTTCTGCCGGAAGTTTTCTACGGTGTCCTCATTGCTCTTGCCGAAGGTGTAGGATTCCTTACCGTTGTTCTTGCAAAATGGTTCAGCACGAAAGCAAAGGCCGATGTTCGTCCGATGGCTCCCTTTGTCCGCTGGCAGCTGCCTTCAAGCCTGCGCATCGGAATGCCGATGATCGCTGCTGCGATTATTCTGATGTTCATTCTGAATTACGGCGGTGCCGAAACCGTCATGAACACTGCTTTCGGCCTGTTTATGCCGCTCTTTGCGGCAACGGGCATTGCATCCTTCATCTATATCTTTTCGCGGAACCGCCCAAATCAGTCCGTCAGTCCGTTTGCTGTCGTGCTGATGATTTTTGTCATCTGCTTTTCGCCGTTTCTGCTTGCCGGTTTCGGACTTGTTGAGCTTTACACCGGGTTCAGGCTCAAGATGATGCGCGTGGATGATAAAATTCGCGCGGCGTTCGAAAAAGCGGAGCGGGAAGGCAGCAGTGTCGTTTCCGTTGATCTTGACGACGGCCAGGGGCCGCGAATCATTGCAGTGCGAAAAAAACGTGAAGATGACCCGGCAAATGACGATTTCGCATTCGGTGAGCCCAATCCGCCCAAAGATTCCGGAAGCTCCGATAAGTCCGATAATGATGATATGTCGAAACACGGCAATTCCGATTCCGACAAGAATGCTTCGAGCGATTCGGATTCGAACGAAACAAAGCAATAAAGCATTCCCATGACTTTTATTGCATACATAAGTTTATTGTTGTAAACCGTCGTTGTTTTTTAAAGAACAACATAAATATATTATTAGGAGAAAAACTATGAAAATTATGCTCAAACAGGATGTTCACGGCACAGGCAAAGCCGGAGACATTGTTACCGTCAGCGATGGCTACGCAAGCAATTTCCTGATTCCGCGAGGTTTGGCCGTTCCCGCCGATGCAGGCACGATCAACGCCGCAAACATCCGCAAACAGGCCGCCAAGCATCGCGTTGAAGTTCAGCGCAAAAACGCACAGGCTCTTGCAGCGGACATGAGCAAGCTTTCCGTAAAAGTTTACTGCAAGGCAGGCGAAAACGGAAGGCTTTTCGGTGCGGTCACGGGCAAAGAAATTGCCGCTGCATTGAAAGAGCAGTTTGATATCACCGTTGACAAGAAAAAAATCCGCATTGACGAGCCTATTAAGGCCGTCGGCATTTACACCGTTTGTGCTCACATGTTCGAGCAGACCGATGCAAACTTCAAGGTTGAGGTTCTCGGCATTGCCGAATAAAACGTCATAACCTTCGTATAAGCGGAATCCGTATTCCGCCGTTCGGCATGAATCGAATCAAAGTCAATGCCGATATTTTAATGCATTGATTCAACAGGGAACTTTTATGGACGAAACAAACCGCACCGTGCCGCACAGCACAGATGCCGAAAAATCCGTTCTGGGCAGCATTCTTTTGTCCTCCCTTGCGGCTGAAAAAGCACTTGAAGTGCTCAACGCGGAGGACTTTTTTTCCGTTGCCCACAGGGACATTTTTTCCGCCATGCAAGCCCTTTACAACTCCGGCAAGCTCATCGACAACGTCACCCTTGTTGATATGCTTGAGCGGCAGGGCAAGCTGGATTCCGCCGGCGGCATGGGCTATATTGCCGAGCTTGCAATTTACACGCCCAGTGCCGCAAACATTGAGCATTATATCAGCATTGTTGAAGGGCATTCAATGCGCCGCCGCCTCATCAGCGTCGGTTCCGGCATTGCGCAGGACGCAGCGGGCAGCGAGAAGGAAACCGCTGCCATTCTGGACGATGCCGAACGCCGAATTTACGACATTGCAATGCGAAAAACGGCGGACACAATGGAGCCGATAAGCTCCGTCTATTCCCGCGTATACACCCAAATCGGTGAATACATGCAGAACCGCGGCCGACGCACGGGCATTGCAACGGGGCTTATTGACCTTGACGAACTGACAAGCGGACTCCAGCGCAGCGACCTTATTATTATTGCCGGCCGCCCCGCAACGGGCAAATCCGCATTCGCTCTCAATATCGCCGCCCATGCAGCCATACGCGAAGGCGCAACCGTTGCGGTATTCAGCCTTGAAATGAGCAAGGAGCAGGTTGTCATGCGTATCATGGCCTCCGAATCCGGCGTCAACATGCAAAAACTCCGCACGGGCGAACTCGGTGCGACCGAAATACTCAAAATTGCAGACAGATTCAACACCGTCGGCGAGGCAAAGATTCTGATTGACGACACCCCCGGCGTGACTGTTGCGGAAGTGCGTTCAAAATGCCGCCGCATTCAGGCAATTCACGGGCTTGACGTTGTTATAATCGACTACCTTCAGCTTATGCAGTCCGCAAAAAGCCAGGATTCGCGCGTGCTTGAAATCTCGGCAATGACGCGTGCACTCAAGATACTTGCAAGGGAGCTTAACGTTGCCGTTGTTGTGCTTTCCCAGCTTTCCCGCGAACCCGACAAGCGAAAAGATCACACTCCGCTCATGAGCGACCTGCGCGAAAGCGGTTCAATCGAACAGGATGCGGACGTTATCATGATGCTTTATCGACCCGCCGCCTATCCGGATACGCAGGAAGCCATGGATGGGGACAACACATCCTATATCAACGTTGCAAAACACAGAAACGGCGCAACGGCATCCATAAAAGTCATGTGGGTTCCCGAGCTCACAAAATATGCAAATTACGCGCCCGATCCGGATTGATCATCCTTTCGGCATTTGACTTTCGGCATTTGACCGCCGGCGACCGTTTTTGCGCCCCAAGCCAAACAACCCGCTCGGCGAACGCTCTGCTTCAATGATTCAATGATTCAATGATTCTTTGGTGCGGAGCGTTTTTTGTTGCATTTCGGGCACGAAATTGCTATAATATCGCCATGGAAAAAACAAATGTTTCACAGCCTTCGGAGCAATATGCCTCCTTCGGCCTCGGCAGGCGCAATGTTTTCATGTGGCTTGCCTCGCTGTTTATGCTGCTTTCCGGCGCATTGCGGATCGTTTATTACAGCTCCCCCGTTGAGGACGCGGAGGGCGTCGGTTCGACCGCTTTCGTGCTGTTTTTTGTCGTTCTGCCGGTCGTGTTCTGCCTTTGGTATGCTGCTGCGCTCATTTCAAAAGGCTCGGAGCGGCTTTTCACAACCTGCACTCCCGTATTTTTCGGCACGGCATTTTTGATTTACCGCGCCTGCATCCTGTTCAAATCCGGTGCTTTCGGCTTCAACAGCGGGATTCTGCTTGCGGCCAACATCGTTTTTTGCTGTATGCTTTATTTCATTTACCGCTTTGCGGTCAACACGGGCGCAAAACGCGCAAAAGCTGTTGCCGCACGCCGATACATTGCGCTCATTGCTTTTGCGGCTGCGGCTGCGATCGTTTTTTGGCAAAGCGGGCTTTTGAATATCTTCAGGCAGCCCGAAGGCGGAATAACGTCCTTCCTCGGCGGTATCTCCCTGTTTTGCGCCGCATTGGCTGTTATCCTTGTTTTTATCGGTGCAAAGCTTAACTCCGACAACATGCCCCTCCCTGCCTGCGGCGATCGTTCGGACGGACGCAGGCTCCGCAGCCTTGACCCCATCAGCGGCGTCGGAGTTTACATCATGTCCCGCCGCAACGGCGCAAACAATCTTTTCAGGGACGGTTTCGAATGCTCCGCGGCGGAAAAATACATTCGCGAAAAACGCGAAGAAGGGCTTGACAAATTCGGCTATACGCACCTGCTGCTTGCCGCATACGTCCGCACCGTATCCCAACGCCCCGCAATCAACCGCTTCATCGCGGGACACAGGATCTACACACACGACGGAAAGATCATCGTCTGCATGGCAATAAAAAAAGACATGGCAACCGATGCCTCCGAAACCATCATAAAAGTTGAATTCCACCCGGGAGACAGTGTTTACGATGTTTACGAAAAGTTCAACGCCGCCGTTGAGGAAGCAAAAGCTTCCGAAGAGCTGAACAGCAGTTTCGACAAGCTTGCGGGTCTTCTGAACTTTATCCCCGGGCTGCTTATGGAATTCACCCTTTGGCTCATCCGCGTTTTTGACTATTTCGGAAAGCTCCCGCGCATATTGCTCAAACTCAGCCCGTTCCACGGCTCAATGTTTGTAACAAGCATGGGTTCTCTCGGCATTCCGCCAATTTATCATCATTTGTATGATTTCGGCAATTTACCGATTTTTCTCGCTTTCGGTGCAAAGCGAAGGGAAAATTTCATGCTTCCCGACGGCACGGTTCAGCAAAAGAAATATATCGATTTCACCGTCACGACCGATGAGCGAATTTGCGACGGCTTCTATTTCGCCTCATCCATAAAGTTCATGAAACGCTGCCTTGCCAACCCCGAGCGGTTGGACGAAAAGCCCGAATCCGTCGTTCGGGATGTTGACTGACGCCAAACACACAATAAACGGAGGTTAAAATGCCCGAAAACAAAAAGAATTCCCCTTCAACCGAACCCGTGCGCAGCAATGCTGCCGCTGCCGTGTGCGCGTTTGCGGTGCTTGCCGCATTCGCCGCCGTGCTTATCATTCCGCAGAGCCGCGAGGTCTTCAAATCCCTCTCCTCCGCCCACCCGTACATCATGGGCTTCATCAAATTCGGTCTGCTTGCAACAGTCGGCGAAGTGCTTGCCCTCCGTCTGCGCAAAAAAGCATGGGTTCTGCCCGTTTATACCGTTTGGCGCGTCATCATCTGGGGGCTTATCGGTGTTGCGATAACGTTCATGATGAAAACCTATTCTTTCGGCGTTGCAGGCCTTGTTGAATCCGGATATCTGCCCGGCGCAAAAGCGGAGTTTTGGAACAAACTGCTCTGCGCATTCTACACCGCCGCCGTGATGAACCTGACATTCGGCCCAACGTTCATGGCGTTTCACAAATGCACCGACCGATACCTTGAGCTGCGTGCCGAAGGCACAAAAAAACCCGGACTCCGCCGAGTCATCGAAACGGTGGATTGGCACAAATTCGTTTCCTTCACGCTGTTCAAAACGATTCCGCTGTTTTGGATTCCCGCACACACTCTGACCTTCATGCTCCCTCCGGAATATCAGGTCATTGCCGCCGCAACTCTTTCCATCGCTCTCGGAATCATTTTGAGCCTCAAATCCTGACAGACTGAATTCAGCCGCCGCAAACGCTGCCCGTTTTCGGCGGTTTTTTTATTCGTTTCAGCGTCTGATAAAAATATATTTATTTTTCCGATGAACAAAACCGCGATTTTTGCCCTAATATTAATGAGGGGGAAAAAAGCCGAGAGGTTCGAACCTCTCAGCTAAGCTTAATTTTAAACCCCTCAGCTAAGCTGAATTCTGAAACCCTCGGCGGATGCACGTGCAGTGCCGACTGTACTGTTCAAGTCGGCTGCTCCGCATATAAACAAAGGAGGTGCTTTAAAGCATTCGCAGCGCGTTTCAGCCTTCATAATTCGGGGTGCGTTTGCGCTTTTGCGGAAAATCTACGCATAATTAAAATATATTTATTTTTTCGGTGAACAAAACCGCGATTTTTGCCCTAATATTAATGAGGGGGAAAATAAGCTTAATTTCGAACCCTTCAGCTAAGCTGAATTTTGAAACCCTTGGCTAAGCTGAATTTTGAAACCCTCGGCAAGCTGATTGCTGCAATGTTTCATTTGCCGGTAATGGACAAGCGAAGCAGGACGACAATATATTGTTAAATTCGATGAAATTTGCACAACCAAACGACAGGTTTCATCGTTGTATAAATAAAGGAGGTGTACAAGCCGACAGGAACGCATATACGAACAGTACATTGTAATACGCCCCGGGAAACCACCCCGGGAAACCACCCCGGGAAACCACCCCGGGAAACCACCCC
>ERZ779888.353-NODE-353-length-56654-cov-20.294670_pt1 | contig 56654 bp, 45 predicted proteins | sample MGYA00511245_ERZ779888 | MGnify/ENA primary metagenome ERZ779888 (study PRJEB29588, sample SAMEA2155255) | human gut metagenome | biome: human gut; feature: human-associated habitat; material: faeces | place: Denmark | collected 2008/2010 ...
ACACTCAAAAAGTGCTATCTCCTGGACAATGACCCCAGGCTGGATTAGGCTCAATGTGTAAACCATGTGATTGCACAATCTGTAAACTATGTGACTCTTGACAGGGTCGCTCCCCCTCGTGGGGAGCGTGGATTGAAATAATGCCAACCTGCGCGATGCCGACCTGCGCGGTGCCAAGTCGCTCCCCCTCGTGGGGAGCGTGGATTGAAATAATGCCGACCTGCGCGATGCCAACCTGAGCGGTGTCGCTCCCCCTCGTGGGGAGCGTGGATTGAAATTCTATATATTATGTCACATGTCGTGACAAAAAGCAAGTCGCTCCCCCTCGTGGGGAGCGTGGATTGAAATGCCAAGGGCAAAATGGCGCATGTGGGCGTATACGGTCGCTCCCCCTCGTGGGGAGCGTGGATTGAAATAGCTATATCCCTTGGCATAACCTCCGCCACCCTCGGAGTCGCTCCCCCTCGTGGGGAGCGTGGATTGAAATATTGAGCTTTTTAATAACCTCAGCAGTAAAACTGGTCGCTCCCCCTCGTGGGGAGCGTGGATTGAAATATTTTAACACCCTCCATAAAGTAGCTAAGCCACCGTCGCTCCCCCTCGTGGGGAGCGTGGATTGAAATGTGCATTATTCAATCTTTCAAGCGTTTTACCAAAATGTCGCTCCCCCTCGTGGGGAGCGTGGATTGAAATGTCATCAATTTTTCGCCCGTGCACTACTGGCACGTCGCTCCCCCTCGTGGGGAGCGTGGATTGAAATAGAGATATCCCCGCCGCCGATGTTGTGCCAGTAGTGGTCGCTCCCCCTCGTGGGGAGCGTGGATTGAAATAATCCACCGTCCGCGCCGCACCGGGGGCAACATCGTCGCTCCCCCTCGTGGGGAGCGTGGATTGAAATCGTATTAGATATTTTTTTCATTGCAGATACTCCTTGTCGCTCCCCCTCGTGGGGAGCGTGGATTGAAATTTTATACTCATTGTCGGTCTCCTCCTTTGTTTCGTCGCTCCCCCTCGTGGGGAGCGTGGATTGAAATACTACAACTATTATACTACAAAATAAATCATTTGGTCGCTCCCCCTCGTGGGGAGCGTGGATTGAAATATATATCTTAACGATTTCCCAAGAACTGTTAGCAGCGTCGCTCCCCCCTCGTGGGGAGCGTGGATTGAAATTTTACCTTTCGATTTATTTTCAATTTTCTCCAACGTCGCTCCCCCTCGTGGGGAGCGTGGATTGAAATATATATCTTAACGATTTCCCAAGAACTGTTAGCAGTCGCTCCCCCTCGTGGGGAGCGTGGATTGAAATTTTATAAGTATCCGCATCAACTTCAAGCGTTGCCGTCGCTCCCCCTCGTGGGGAGCGTGGATTGAAATATCTACTAAATGATTGTTATTATTTTGCATTAAATTATGTCGCTCCCCCTCGTGGGGAGCGTGGATTGAAATCTCTTTATAGTATGTATTATACTACATCTGTTTAGGTCGCTCCCCCTCGTGGGGAGCGTGGATTGAAATACCAGCACCGGTATATATCGGCTCTTTAACAACCGTCGCTCCCCCTCGTGGGGAGCGTGGATTGAAATAGCGATAGTGAAAATAATGATACTGATGTTGTTGATGTCGCTCCCCCTCGTGGGGAGCGTGGATTGAAATTTTTAGATTATATTGAAGCACACCACAAACAGCTATGGTCGCTCCCCCTCGTGGGGAGCGTGGATTGAAATTGTATACCAATCTCAACAGCGGCCAAGCACAAATGTCGCTCCCCCTCGTGGGGAGCGTGGATTGAAATCCATGTCCGCACGGCCGCTTTCCAGTCCTTCATGGGGTCGCTCCCCCTCGTGGGGAGCGTGGATTGAAATATTTTTTTGCCGCCTCCGCCACGGTGGCGACGGCGTCGCTCCCCCTCGTGGGGAGCGTGGATTGAAATACACCTTTCGGCACAGAAGGAAAAATACAGTGCAGTCGCTCCCCCTCGTGGGGAGCGTGGATTGAAATCTTGCTTTCCTGCGCTGCCTGTGCGTCAATCGCCGTCGCTCCCCCTCGTGGGGAGCGTGGATTGAAATATAGCCTTGCTTCTCCTTTTTCGCGGGGGCGGTAGTCGCTCCCCCTCGTGGGGAGCGTGGATTGAAATCTTATCGCTTTTATCCATCCTACTGCCTCGCCTGGTCGCTCCCCCTCGTGGGGAGCGTGGATTGAAATTGTTTAATCAGGGTACTTCTGATAGCTATTCCGTGTCGCTCCCCCTCGTGGGGAGCGTGGATTGAAATCCAAGCTGGCCGATATTGCCCTGCATATCGTAGCGTCGCTCCCCCTCGTGGGGAGCGTGGATTGAAATCCTGCCGCACGCACCTCACTCATGCCCTCTATAGTCGCTCCCCCTCGTGGGGAGCGTGGATTGAAATATATAAGAAAGTGCGTTATATTGGTACTCATGCCGGTCGCTCCCCCTCGTGGGGAGCGTGGATTGAAATTCGCCGCGAGGTCATTTATGTCCACGGGCGGTGCAGGTCGCTCCCCCTCGTGGGGAGCGTGGATTGAAATAAAAAATCTGCAAAAACCCCTTGACGTAGGTATATGTCGCTCCCCCTCGTGGGGAGCGTGGATTGAAATTTATGGTTTGCAAGATCATCATCATACCGCAGTATCGTCGCTCCCCCTCGTGGGGAGCGTGGATTGAAATAAAGCATAAGGCAGCCCATCTTTGTCTGCTGTCGTCGCTCCCCCTCGTGGGGAGCGTGGATTGAAATAACAGCAACCTTATTAGCAGTTATCGCATTAAGCTGTCGCTCCCCCTCGTGGGGAGCGTGGATTGAAATATCCTTTCTGCGGGGCGGCGTTTGCACCGCCCCAGCGTCGCTCCCCCTCGTGGGGAGCGTGGATTGAAATGCCTTCGTCCCGCGCTATTTCGAAGACCATGAACGTCGCTCCCCCTCGTGGGGAGCGTGGATTGAAATCCATATATGGGACGTTATCCCATATTTGACAATTGTCGCTCCCCCTCGTGGGGAGCGTGGATTGAAATGTATATCCTCGATCTCCCACTTTCTACCAGCTTCGTTGCTCCCCCTCGTGGGGAGCGTGGATTGAAAATATGTAGGCGTTCTCCTGCGCGGCTTCGACCTTATGTTGCTCCCCCTCGTGGGGAGCGTGGATTGAAATACTTGTGCCTCGGCGGCTGGACGCACCAAGGCAAACGTTGCTCCCCCTCGTGGGGAGCGTGGATTGAAATATGTTTAACTCCCTTCGGGCTTGTCGCCCTTGCTTGTTGCTCCCCCTCGTGGGGAGCGTGGATTGAAATCAATCAGACCCGCATAAGGGTACTTGATACCCTGCCCGTTGCTCCCCCTCGTGGGGAGCGTGGATTGAAATATAATCAAGGGGCGGTCTAAGCCGCCCCGATAGTCGTTGCTCCCCCTCGTGGGGAGCGTGGATTGAAATTGGATATTCGCTCTTATCGTGCTTTTGGCCATGAGTTGCTCCCCCTCGTGGGGAGCGTGGATTGAAATATCTACTGATATTATACACCACATCTTATACCAAATCGTTGCTCCCCCTCGTGGGGAGCGTGGATTGAAATTTTTCGGCTTCCTGCGCTGCTCGCGCATTGGCTGTTGCTCCCCCTCGTGGGGAGCGTGGATTGAAATCCCACGACCCCGCCGACGGTGGAGGAGCAGCTCCGCGTTGCTCCCCCTCGTGGGGAGCGTGGATTGAAATGATATTCTTGCCGCCAAATCATTGATATCCACGGTTGCTCCCCCTCGTGGGGAGCGTGGATTGAAATGCCTTCGTCCCGCGCTATTTCGAAGACCATGAACGTCGCTCCCCCTCGTGGGGAGCGTGGATTGAAATACATCGTCCCAGCCTGGCCAGTCAGGGTCAAGCAGTCGCTCCCCCTCGTGGGGAGCGTGGATTGAAATATCTTTTCTTCCGCCTTTCTGCGTCGATATGTGCGTCGCTCCCCCTCGTGGGGAGCGTGGATTGAAATAGCTGGGCGCATAACCCCAGCCCGCAGAGTAATCGTCGCTCCCCCTCGTGGGGAGCGTGGATTGAAATAGGTCGGGCAGCACACGGCGGGATATGCGCATGGGTCGCTCCCCCTCGTGGGGAGCGTGGATTGAAATAGGTCGGGCAGCACACGGCGGGATATGCGCATGGGTCGCTCCCCCTCGTGGGGAGCGTGGATTGAAATAAAAAGCTATACATCATTACACCTCCTTGAATCACGTCGCTCCCCCTCGTGGGGAGCGTGGATTGAAATTTTTTACTCCGCGGAGGCGGAGCGGGAGGCGGCGGAGTCGCTCCCCCTCGTGGGGAGCGTGGATTGAAATCCGCTTGTCCAGTCGGATACGGACTGGCGGGTCAGTCGCTCCCCCTCGTGGGGAGCGTGGATTGAAATTTTGTATTCGCGGTAGGACATTTCTACGGCTTCGCGTCGCTCCCCCTCGTGGGGAGCGTGGATTGAAATTCTTAACTCCTTAGCTTTATCTGCCGATATTATACAGTCGCTCCCCCTCGTGGGGAGCGTGGATTGAAATCTTCACTTTTTCGCCCATACTCTTACTCCCAAGGCGTCGCTCCCCCTCGTGGGGAGCGTGGATTGAAATGTTGCTTATAGCGCCAAGCGCGTCTATTACATCGGTCGCTCCCCCTCGTGGGGAGCGTGGATTGAAATATATTCGGCCTCCTCTTCTTTATACTCCATTTTTGTCGCTCCCCCTCGTGGGGAGCGTGGATTGAAATCCCGTTAGCCCCGTAACAAGTTTTTTAAGTTCTGGCGTCGCTCCCCCTCGTGGGGAGCGTGGATTGAAATACTGGCACGCTTGCCAAAATGGTGCGCCTGGATGCGTCGCTCCCCCTCGTGGGGAGCGTGGATTGAAATCGTATTGCATAACGGGATATGTACTAAGCTCAAGTCGCTCCCCCTCGTGGGGAGCGTGGATTGAAATTTTGATGTAACTGTAAAAATACAGGCTAAAAAGGTCGCTCCCCCTCGTGGGGAGCGTGGATTGAAATTTTTTTATTTTGTTGCATTATAAGTGTTGATTACGTCGCTCCCCCTCGTGGGGAGCGTGGATTGAAATTTTCATTAGGTTTTCGACTGCCGGAGCCATGCCGGTCGCTCCCCCTCGTGGGGAGCGTGGATTGAAATTGATATTCGGCATCGCTTTATACTCCTAAGTATTGTCGCTCCCCCTCGTGGGGAGCGTGGATTGAAATACGGCGATGCTGCGCTATGCCAGCACCGGAGAACGTCGCTCCCCCTCGTGGGGAGCGTGGATTGAAATTTCTGTCCGCCACGGCGCGGGCGACAAATTCAGCGTCGCTCCCCCTCGTGGGGAGCGTGGATTGAAATGTATTTTTGGGCAAATTACACTGACTACGAACTGGTCGCTCCCCCTCGTGGGGAGCGTGGATTGAAATAGCTTGTCATTGGGTCGAGCAAATTTTTGCTTGGTCGCTCCCCCTCGTGGGGAGCGTGGATTGAAATACATTTTCGCCGCGCATCATGGGCGAGGTCAGCTGTCGCTCCCCCTCGTGGGGAGCGTGGATTGAAATTGGGTCAAGCCCTGTCGTCTCCAAGTCCAGCGCCGTCGCTCCCCCTCGTGGGGAGCGTGGATTGAAATGCCCGCGTTTGCGCGTGCCGCCATCAAAACCACCAGCGTCGCTCCCCCTCGTGGGGAGCGTGGATTGAAATTATTCTCTATCAGCTCATCCGCAAAGCCCGCTTCCGTCGCTCCCCCTCGTGGGGAGCGTGGATTGAAATTGCAGAAAAAATTGCGCGGGGATTCGTGCTTTGCCCGTCGCTCCCCCTCGTGGGGAGCGTGGATTGAAATACAATCAAGGGGCGGTCAAGCCGCCCCGATAGTGTCGCTCCCCCTCGTGGGGAGCGTGGATTGAAATCTAACGGATGCTTTCCAAGCGGCCAACGGTGCCAGTCGCTCCCCCTCGTGGGGAGCGTGGATTGAAATCATCCATACAGGCACGGTTCGTGCTTCCACTGGTAAGTCGCTCCCCCTCGTGGGGAGCGTGGATTGAAATGGCGGTAGCGGCACAACGTTAATAGCCTGCGAACGTCGCTCCCCCTCGTGGGGAGCGTGGATTGAAATAGGTTTGCAAGCCGAACGCCAGAAGACCCGATGGAGTCGCTCCCCCTCGTGGGGAGCGTGGATTGAAATCGCGAATAAAGCTGGCTCGCTAAACTTATCGGGGTCGCTCCCCCTCGTGGGGAGCGTGGATTGAAATTCCTCGCCATGATGGGCGGAGGCTTTGGCGGCTGGGGTCGCTCCCCCTCGTGGGGAGCGTGGATTGAAATAAGCAAAGCGTTAAGAAAAAGATTGCTGATATCCTGTCGCTCCCCCTCGTGGGGAGCGTGGATTGAAATCTTCTCGGCAGAAAGGTGTGAATAAATTTCGAGGGGTCGCTCCCCCTCGTGGGGAGCGTGGATTGAAATGGCACGGGCGCGGCGCGAGACGAACAGCTTATCTGTCGCTCCCCCTCGTGGGGAGCGTGGATTGAAATTGCTTGCGCGTCTTACCCGTCTCTGCCATGTGCGTCGCTCCCCCTCGTGGGGAGCGTGGATTGAAATTAAGGCGGGCAAACGCTTCGCCTACCACGGGCGCGTCGCTCCCCCTCGTGGGGAGCGTGGATTGAAATACCACGGACGAAATTATTATGTTATCAGTTTCGGTCGCTCCCCCTCGTGGGGAGCGTGGATTGAAATCCGCGCCGCAGCGATAAGCGGCAAAATTATCAGCGTCGCTCCCCCTCGTGGGGAGCGTGGATTGAAATCTTATCGCTTTTATCCATCCTAATGCCTCACCTGAGTCGCTCCCCCTCGTGGGGAGCGTGGATTGAAATTTTCTTGGTCATCGTATTATCCTCCGTGCAAAAAAGTCGCTCCCCCTCGTGGGGAGCGTGGATTGAAATGCAGCCACTATAGGCTTATCGTTACGTGCAAGCTGGTCGCCATCGAGATTGTGTACCGCTATAAGGTCGCGGGCTTCCTCGACAGCATCTTTCATGGAGAAACGCACCTGCTTATTAAGCGGTTTGCCGCTATTCTCATAGTTAAGTTCATCCTCGCGCACAAGCAGGTCGTGTGCTTCTTTGGGGATTATGCCATCTTCATACAGTTCATCGGCTATTCGCGCCCGTTCTTCGTCTCCGGTCGCATCAAGAAGCGGCTGTATTTCCTCACTCATGGGTATAACCACGGACGGCACATCTACACCGGCTTCTTGTGCAGCAAGTATCCTATGAGAGCCAGTCAAAGCCTTGTATCCATCGTTCCCGTTCTCAATAAGCACAACCCTGCGCCCATTATAGCCGTTGTTCTCAAACTCGTTTATGAGGTAATGGTACTTGCTGCTGCTTGTAACTCTGTTAAGCGGCGTTATCTCCATCGGATTGACTTCTCGGATATCCGCGCCGCTATCTTTCGCGGAAAGCTTGACATTCTCAGGACTTTGTGGCATATTATATTTAGACGTGGCATTTCTACGAGCAGCGTTCTGACGTTTGCTTGTAGCCGCGTCTTTTTTTGTCTTAATCTGGATGGGTTGCAAATCCAAGATATCATATAGCAGCATTGCTTCGCCTTTTGTTGTACCAACTACCACTTCGGCAGAATAGTCATTATTGCCAATTCTAAGATTTACACTTCCACGAGCAAACTCGCGTATATTATCTTTTCTTGGGTGTTTTAGTGCTTCATTTACATAATCTCTTGAAGCGAAAATCACATCATCGGCATTTGATACTGCTCTTAGTTTATCAGCGAAGAGTGACGGCTCACTTCTCATAAGCCATTTCGAGTACTCAGAGAATGTCATTTCTCGGCGCGAACGATTATTGATGTTTATGACATTATTGCCTACTTTAATTCCATTGGGAAACCTTCGGCTAAGTTCAGCGTTTACCGTTTTTATCCATTTATTCTTAGGAACGCCCGAAAGAATATCTTCTTCAACTTGCACAAATGGAGTGCCGAAGATATCGTACTTCAAAGAATAACTGGTACTATTCTTATTCGCGGCTTTGCCCTTCGTCCCTTCCATCCCCTCAAAGTAATAATCGGCTATCATGTCAAGGGTCTGCTTGTTGTTGCGGATAAGCTCCATCTGTTCCCAGCTCTTTTGGCCTTTGAGAATGTTATACGCCTTATCCAGTATCGTACGAAGGTCTTTTATAAGCTTCTCAAACCATGCCTTGACCTTACTGCCGGACTTCATTACCTTGTCGGCAAAGCGTTTGCCCTGCTGATTCTAACTGCGTAGAGCGGCATTTATAGGTTCTCTAAAATAAAACGCTCAAAATCAAATTATATATTTTACAAATTCGGTCTGGTGTGATATTATAAACATGAATTTTCGCTATATAAACCATCGTGATACCATTTGGCTGTTTTTTGTTAAGTTGAGTGATCGCGGGCGCATATGCATCCGCAAAAATGAAAAGGCGTTAGCCTAAGGCAAAGTGAATATTATTATCCGTAAGGAGGATAGTATATGAAGGGTCTAAACCTATACCTGAGCATGATGCGCAGAAGATGGCTGGGCAATTCGTTGATAGTGCTGCTTATCGCCGTTACGTCGGTATTCATGCTGCTCTACCCCGGACTTATTGCGGATTCGGAGGAAGAATTGGAGGCCGCGTATAAATCCATAGAGGTGTCCGGCTGGCTTGTTAATGCCAGCGGATATGATGATCCTCAGATCCCGCTGGATATTTATGATGCGATAGTCGATTCGGGCTTTCTTAAAGAATATTATGCGTATTCTTATTGCCCGGTTATGCCTGTGGATGTGGCTATAAGGGAACAATGCAATGCTGATCCCACATTTGTTGATTACTCATACGAAAAACAATGCGAGCAGATAACCGGCCCGCTGCTGAAAAAGCTTGAATGGGGAAGCTACAGCACCATAAACATGTATGGCGTGAACGACCTTTATGCCGATTCGCTGCTTTCGCGTTTGAGCGAGTCGATAACATGGCTGGATGGGTACGATGCGGACGCACTGCGCGGGGAAGAAATGGTCTGCATAGTACCTGAGGACAGCGGCGCTGCACTTGGGGACGAGGTGCAGATGATACTGCGCCGCCTTTGGCCGGAAGGGACATATAAATCGGGCGACAAGGCCCGTGTCGTGGCAGCATTTAAGGTAATAGGCACGCATACGCTTACATCGGGTATACAGTACGGCAGTATATATGGCTCAAATTACTATGCGTATTGCCCGCTTGCGGCCATGCGCAGGGCGCTTGAAGGGGATAAAACGTTCAACTTTACCGTGCGTAACCTTTCATTTACAATAGGCCGGTGCGACAGAATAGATGAATTCAAGCAGCTGCTTGTTGACCTTCAGCTTAATGTGAACACAACCGGCGTGCGCGCCGCCGTGGACGACAGGATAATGATAGGCACGGTGTCGCCGATACAGAAGAACATTGCGCTGCTTAAAGGATTGCATGTGTTCCTGTATGCGCTGGTGGTGCTGATGGGCTTCCTGCTTTGCTTCCTTACGGCGCGCGGCAGGAAGCAAGAGTACGCCGTTATGCGCTTGCTTGGCGAAAGCCGTGCCGCAGTCACAATGAAGGCAATAGTGGAGCAGATAATACTGTGCGCAATAGGCATTGGAATTGGCATAGTGGCAATGCTCATAATCCCGTATAAGCGGGCGGATTGGTTCAGCGCGGATGCTGTTATACTGGTTGCGGCGTGCTATCTTGTGGGCGCAGCATCGGCCGCGCTGATGAGCGTTCGCGTGGACGTTATGAGCATACTGCGGGACAAAGAATAACAATAATTGGAGGAGGAAACGACAAATGGCAATACTTAGTGCGAACGGAGTGCATTATTCCTATAAGAGCAAATATCAAACCGTTCATGCCGTGCGCGGCGTGACATATAACTTTGAAAGCGGCAAGTTTTATGCAATAGTAGGCAAAAGCGGCTGCGGCAAAACCACGTTCCTGTCAATGCTTGCGGGGCTTGATCTGCCGAGCGACGGCACGGTTGAATTCGGCGGAAAGACTACGGCGGAGCTGAACCGCGATAAATACCGCATGGACGACGTGGCGCTGATATGCCAAAGCTTCAATCTTTTCCCGCTGCTGACCGTGCTTGAAAACGTTATGTACCCCATGACGCTTCGCGGAATATCCGCGCATAAGGCCAAGGAGACCGCCAAGGAAAAGCTTGCCGCGGTTGGGCTGGACGAAACGTATTACAAGCGCCTTCCGGATATGCTTTCCGGCGGAGAGCAGCAGCGCGTGGCCATAGCGCGCGCCCTTGCAAGCGACGCTAAGGTGCTGCTTGCAGACGAACCCACGGGCAACCTTGATACCGAAAACGGGAAAAACATAATAGACATTCTTAAAACGCTTGCCAGAGAGCAGGGATATTGCGTAATAGTAGTTACGCATGACCTTGGCATAGCAGCCGAGGCGGACGAGGTGCTGCACCTGAGCGATGGCATGGTAAAGGCCGAATAAGTCTTTTCATTAGTGGCGGCGGAGGGTTTTGCTTTTATTTTACCTCCGCCTGTACCTCCTTTCTGAGCGGGCAGACCGATAAGTGATCTGCCCGCAAGCTTTATATCCAAATCAAAACTTCATTTTGGCCTACTTAAGCGCAAATTGACAAAACGCATGGCGGCAAAGTATCATATCTATATCATCACATAAAAGGGGACACAAACCTTGCAGACGCTATTTGAAATATGCTGCGGCAGTGCGGAGGACGCAATACTTGCATACCGCGCGGGAGCAAGCAGGGTGGAGCTGAACAGCGATCTTTTTCACGGCGGCTTAACACCAACGCTCGGAAGTCTTATCGCTGTTAAGAAAGCCGCGCCCGCGCTTGAAATAATGGCAATGGTGCGCCCGCGCGAAGGCGGCTTTTGCTATACGGATACGGAATATACCGTGATGAAGGAAGACGCGCAGCTCATGCTTGAGCATGGCACGGACGGCATAGTTTTCGGCTTTCTGCATGAAAACGGTACTGTGGATGCTGAGCGCACAAGCGAATTTGCGACAATGGCAAAAGACTACGGCAAGCAAAGCGTGTTTAGCCGAGCAATAGATGTTACGCCGGACTGGCGTGCGGCGCTGGATACGCTTATACAGTCGGGCGTTACGCGCGTGCTAACAAGCGGGCAGCGGCCAACGGCCATGGAAGGGGCGGGAGTGATAGCTGCAATGGTCCGCTATGCGGCGGGAAGAATAGAGATTCTGCCGGGCTCCGGCATACGCGCGAATAATTTGAGCCTTGTTCTGGAGCGCACAGGCTGTACGCAGCTCCATATGAGCGCACATATGGTAGCACATGATATGTCCGCCGCAAACGGCAACGGAATATGCTTCACTGCCAGCGAAATACCGAAAGAGGGCTGCTACAAGCTGATAGACCCAAATAAGGTTGAAGAAATAGCGCGAATACTGAAAGGAGATGCAAATGTACAAATTTGACCGCAATGAATACGAACGCCGCATGAAATGGTTCCTTGATGCGCGCTTCGGCATGTTTATCCATTGGGGGCTTTACGCCATACCGGCGCGCGGCGAATGGGTGCGCAGTACGGAGCAAATGGAAGAAGCCGACTATATGCGCTATTTTTACGAATTTGATCCGAAGTTCTATGATCCTGTCTGCTGGGCGCGCGCAGCAAAACGCGCCGGCATGAAATATATAATACTCACGGCGAAGCATCACGACGGCTTTTGCCTTTTTGATACCGCAACGACCGGTTTTAAGTCCACCGATACAAAGCTTGGGCGGGACATAGTGAAGGATTTTACCTATGCCGCCCGCGCTGAGGGGCTGCACGTTGGGCTGTATTATTCGCTGATAGATTGGCATCATAAGGACTTTCCGCATTATGGGGACAGGCAGCATCCCATGCGCAACAGGGCCGAATACGCGAACGAAGGCCGCGATTTTGAACGCTACCTTGACTATATGTATGCTCAGGTGCGCGAACTTTGCACCAACTATGGCAAGATAGACATAATGTGGTTCGATTTTTCGTATGACGATATGCGTGGTGAAAAGTGGCGTGCGAGCGAGCTTGTGAACATGGTGCGCACGCTTCAGCCGAGCATAATATTGAATAACCGCCTTGAGTGCAGCGGCGAAGGCTTCGGCTCGCTTGCTCAGGGGCGGCCAACGCCGTACCACGGCGACTTTGTAAGTCCGGAAAAGATAATTCCTCCGCGCGGCATATTCGATCCCGCGGGTGATCCGGTATACTGGGAAGTATGCGCCACTATGAACCAGAACTGGGGCTACTGCGGCACGGATAATTATTATAAAAGTGCGGATATGCTTATAAAAAAGCTGGTTGAATGCGTAAGCAAGGGCGGCAATTTCCTGCTGAACATAGGGCCGGATGCAAACGGAGTAATACCGCCGCGCGCCGCGGAAACGCTGGAGGAGATAGGCCGCTTTATGCGCGTGAACGGCCAAAGCATATACGGCTGCACCCAAAGCGCCGTGCCAAAGCCCGAATGGGGCCGCATAACGCAAAACGGCAACGTGCTTTATCTGCATATATACGAAAACACGCTCGGCCCGCTGCCTCTTTTCGGCATAAATGCGCAGAACATAGATTCAATACGCCAGCTTTGCGACGGGCGGGAGATTCCGCTTTCGCATAGCTGGGTGCACAGCGATTATCCGGACATGGCCTTTGCCGATCTTGGGCCGGACCCAACGCTTGTTGACGGCACGGATACGGTACTGAAACTTACGCTGAAGGAGTAAACGGCATGTTTTCGGATAAATTCAGGCAGTATTCTTCGCGCAAGTACGCCGCGCGAAGGGAGTGCATTGCCAAAAGCACAGCCGATAAAATTTCCGCATATTCGGGCGATATGCGTACCGCGCTTGAATATCTTTACGGCACGCTGCCGCTTGACGATGTTCGCTTCACGCCGTTTGAATGGATGGAAGAAGCCTGCGCCGCCGCGCTTGCGACCCGTGCGGCAAATCAATACGGGGCTGATATACCGGAGGATATATTCGCGCAATATGTGCTTTGTCCCCGCGTTAATAACGAGCGCGCGCAAAGGCACAGGCGCTTTTTTGCGGAAAAGCTTAAAGCGCGCGTACAGGGCAAAAGCATAGCGGATGCGGCGCTGAGCGTGAACCTATGGTGCTGCGAACAAGTAACATACCATTCTTCGGACGATCGCACGGAGGGGCCTATTACCGCATATCTTTCGGGCATAGGCCGCTGCGGCGAAGAATCGGCATTCGCGGTATGCGCATTACGCAGCGTAGGTATACCGGCGCGGCAGGTATACTCCCCATGGTGGAGCCATTGCGACGATAACCATGCATGGGTTGAAGTGTACACGGGCGACTGCTGGCATTACATGGGCGCGTGCGAACCGGAATATGAGCTTGACCGGGGGTGGTTCATGGCGGCGTCGCGCAGGGCGATGCTTGTGCATTCGCGCGCGTTCAGCAGCTATACTGCGGAAGGCCTTGCAGGAGAAGAATTGATAGAAAAGCGCGGCGAGGCATACCTTTTTAACCAAACCGCGCGCTATGCGGACACGGTAGAACTGAATATAAGCGTAGTTTGCGGTAATGCGCCGGTTTGCGGCGCCAGGGTGCATATACAGCTATTAAACATGGCCGCGTATCGCGACATTGCCGTGCTGACGACAGACGGCGAAGGCCGCGCGCAGCTGCGCTGCGGTAAGGGCAGCATACATATATCTATCGAGCATAACGGTGCGTATTTTGAGCGCGACATAGACACATCAATTTGCACGGAAGTAATGTGCGAACAGGGCGAATTTGTGCAGGGATATACTTCGGGCATATTCCGTGCGCCGCAAAGCGCGCCATCCAACCGTACTGCGGCGGATAAGGCAAAGCAGACCGAAATGAAAGCCGCCGTGGCTAACGCGGCAAGCACACGCGAAAGGCGTATAAACGCATATTATGATGAGTTTACGGCATCTCATAAATGCAGCGAAGTATGGCTGCCGTATATACGCGCCGCGCACGGCAACGCGGATGAAATAGGTGCATTTTTGCTTTTACAGGGTGAAGCGGATATGCCGTATGCACTGAAGATGCTCCAAACTATAAGCGAAAAGGATATGCGCGATACCGATGCAGCAACGCTTAAGTATCATATGAAGCGCGTGCTGCCGAATAAGCATGGTATGGATGATAGCTTGTTTATAAATTATGTGCTGTGTCCGCACATAGGGATGGAACCTATATGCAAATGGGATGAAGAAGGGCTTAGTATGCTGGACGCAAACTCCGCCGCCGTTGCAAAACTAAGGCTGAGCGGTATGCCCGCAAGGCTTTCGCCCGTGACGGGCGCTGCGGAATACATGCAAAACGGAAGATGGACGCCGCTTAACGCCGTTCCGATGGGCAGACTTGAACTGGCCGGCGATGGGCTGAAACAGGGCGAAAGCTGGGCGCTGACGCGGCTTAAAGACGGCGAATATTTGCCGCTGAACATGGGCGAGTTACCGCTTTGCATGGATATTCCGGCGGGCAAATACGCGCTTATGGTAACGAACAGGCTGCCGAGCGGGGATCAGCAATATGTGGCCAACAGATTTGAATTGGCCGAGGGTGAACGGCTGGGCTTTACGCTTGTGCGGCCTAAGGCAGAACTTAGCGAACTGCTTGGGCATACGGCGCTGTGCGATGCGATTGTATATGATAAGCATGGACAGGCGTTCCCGCTTGCGTCTTTATGCGCGGGGAATGCGGCGCTGATAGCGTTTTTGCAGCCGGGAGGGGAGCCTACGGAGCATTTTTTGAACGAGCTTTATGATGCGTATGAGAGGCTGAGCGCTGTTTGCCGAGTTGTTATAGTGCTGCCGAGCAGTGGTTCATCAAGTCCGGCATATGCCCGCTTTGCGGACAAATACGGCAGGATAGATACATATATAGATGCCGATGAGGTGCAGGAGCCGCTCGCCCGCGCGGCTTTCAAGGAACCGGGCGACTATCCGCTGCTGTTCCTTATGGGCGGTTATCCTGACTGCCGCTTTGCTTCGGCAGGGTATTCGGTAGGGTCGGTTGAACTGATAATAAAACTCGCCGCGCTAATATAGCAGGGCACGGCGAGAACAAACGGTTTGTGCTGCTTAAAATTCAATTTTCACTATCTGCATATTCATCCGCTTGTCGCTCACCTTGGCTAAGAAGCGGAAAAAGCCGCTTACGGACGGATCGCTAAGGTCGTTATAGCCAAGCATGTAGCCGCGGCTCGATACGCTTATGGAAGGGCTCCATGCGGACAGTTCCGCTTTTGCATCGGAAACGGCAAAGTATGCGCCAACGTCCTGTATCTTGGCGTCCTTTATCCATGTTTTAAGCATCAGCTTGACGGCGGCCTTATTGGCTGCGTCGAACACAAGCCTGCCGCAGGGGAACGCCTTGGCCATGGCCTGAACAAGCGATTTTACCTGATCTTTAAGAAAATAATAGAATACACCGGCTGCGAAGAATACCGCGCGCCGGAAGCGTCTATATTATCAAACCACGCCGTGTCGTTAAGGTCACAGGCGATGTTTTCCCCCCGCTCACCTGCGGGTAGGAGCGCATTGCGTACGGCTATAACATCGGCAAAATCAAGGTTGTATATTTTCAGGAGCCGTTGTCGCAGCTGCGCCCGGTGGCATCCAAGCCGCAGCCAAGGTTAACTACCGCAGCGGTGGGGTGGGATTTAAGATAGTCCCGCACTTCAAACGCAAGGTCGCTCTGCCGCATGGCGACTTCCAGAAAGCCGAACCGCTGCATTGTGCTATCGGACTTTTTGAAAAGCTCCGAAAAATCGTAAGCTATTGCATCCATAAGCCGTATTGCCGTCTCGTCCCGAAAAAGATTGGGATATAATTCGGAACACATTTTGCGCCCATATACGGGAATTACCAGCGTTTCCTAAACGGTGTTTTTCTCAATGTGGTATTTCATATGCTATCCTTACTTGATAAACAGCGCCATTATGCCCGCAAGCGCCGCCGATATTACTGCCATGCCAACCGTTCCGAACAGCCACTTTTTGCATCTATCGCGTCCGTTTATATACGGACGGAGATCCTCGGTTCCGGGGATGACCCATGCCTGCGTGTGACCGACCCAAAAGTCGTCAACAAGAAAACGGTCGATAAGGTTCATAATGGATAATATGACAAGCAGCTGCCAAAAGCCCTGCGCAAAACCATGCGCGCCGTTTATGGCGTATACGCAAAGGAGTACATAGGCAATATATCCCGGAATGCAGCAAAGCTTGAACATTGCCTGATTTTTCTTTATCTTTTCATGTGTAATAAGGCCAAGTTCTACGCAGCGGTCCTGCACATCCCGATGATAAAGATGAACCATGACGATCGCGCCTTTGCGTATGCCTACCGCGCAAACGAGCACGAGCAGCACGCCAAGCCCCAAACCTTCAAGCAATAATTGAACTACCATATAAAACCTCCTGTCAATTTTTCAAAAACGGCAAAGCGGGCAGCGTGTCCCATTCTACAGTTGACGAAAGCATTCTCTCTATTTCAGATACTTTCCGCATTCCGCTTCAAGTTCGCGCCACACGGGGTATTCGGCTCCGTTTTCGTCAAAGAAGCGTTTTAGATCGCGGTTCAGCGCGCCCATTTCGTCAATGGCGTTCATGGCGTGGTCTGATGCGCATATTTTGCCAAGGCTTGTTGCGCACATAAGCTTGAAGAAGCGCATGCAGGTCTTGCGGGATGCTTCGCCTTCAAAGTCCTTATCGTCCTTTGGCAGTATTTCATGCCCGGCGTTCTTTATGGCGTGGTAGCCTTCTATGTTGGCATCTATCATGCGGCTGAAATACGCCGTGTTGCCCTTCAGCCTTTTCAAATCACCGTCCGTTTTGTAGCACGCAAAGGCGGCGGGCAGCACGAACGCGGCGTGGCACAGGAGATAATCCTCCATGTTCGGCTCATAGACGACCTTATACTTCATGCCATCGAATATCTGCCTTATAAGCCGCTCGTTTGATGGTTCGCCCACAAGCTGACCTATGGTTATCTTTTTTAGATCAATGGATGCCACATGGTCGCTTTCCCTATGCCCCGCGGAAAGCGCAAAGGTGAAGAGAACGTTTTTCCCGGCAGGGAAGCGGCAAGCGATCTCGCACTCACGTTGTTGCCGACGAATACGATGTTCTTTGTTTTGTTCGCCCGCAGCGCATCCATTACGGAATCAAGCTGCGTATAGCACATTACGACGAATATAACATCGTATGCATCAACCGCTTTAAGCTCCATTACAACCGGAACGTGGCTTACCGACATGAGGGGAGAAAACTTGTTTTTTATCCTAAGCCCGTTCTTCTGAATTTCCTCCGCCCATTTTCCGCGCGCAAGCAGCGTAACGTCTTTCCCTGCGCGGAATAGGTCGTTTGCCAGGTTGCAGCCGAGCACGCCCGCGCCAAATACTAATATCCTCATACTATATGTCCCTCGTTTCTGTAAAACTTGTTATTTATTTCTTCTGTATCCTGCTCCGTCACGGTATTCGGGATGCTGTTTTACATATTCATCCTTATTGCCGCAGATGGTATAGTCGCACTTGCAGCCGTTTGAGCAGGTGGTTTTGCGAACAAGCCGCGCATGGATAAGCTCCATGGACGCATAGTCCACGTTGCAAAGGGACGGCATTATATCCGTAAGCCCATGCTTTTTCGCAAACTCTGCCGCAGGGCAGGCCGTGAATTCGTTATAGATCGGCTTGTCCTTATCATAGGGCGCAACATGCATCACATAATCATGCCAGCGGTCGCAGCCAGCCTTCGCACTTGTGAACGCTTTGTACATGAGCCTTCGCCAGAACGGCTTATTGCAGTCCACGAATTTCAGCTTGCGGAAAGACGGCAGAACCAGCTCTTCCTCGATCTCCTCGATCTCGCGGAAGGAGGTGACGGCTTTGCACACGGTATAGTAGCTCGTGATGGCGATGCAGTCGTATGTGCCGCCAGCGTCGTTATGGAAGTTTTTCTTGCCGCCAAGGTCTGTGCGCCAGTCGGCAAGATAATCTACATACTGCCGCTGTACCCGCTCCCAGACTGCCTCGCGCTCGCCTTCGGGATAGTGCAGCGCTATCTTTGCGAGTATCAGCTTTTTGCACGGCTTTGAATAAAGCACATGGCAGCTGCGGTCAAACTTCAGTTCGCTGTCCTTCATGCTTTGTAATTGCCTCCTACGCCCTTTAACAGGCCGTGCTTTGCGTTTTCCTCCGTGTCGTCGGATTCGTCGTATGCGTCATACGTGGCGCTTGGATCATGCACGCGCTTTTTGAACGGGGAACAAAGTTTGTCCTTATGCGCGAATGCGAACGCGAAGTTATCCGTCCAGCCCGTGTGGCCCGTTATGAACAAAGGACGGATGTTGCGCGCGGCAAGCTTTGCTTCAAGCGCCGCAAGTGAACGCACGGCAAGCTTGTTATCTTCCGCCAAGGTTGAAATGAAGCTGTATCCGCCGTCCGCGCCAAACCATATTGTGTCGCCGGTAAAAAGGTATTTGCCGTCTATAAGATACACCATATGTCCCCATGTATGCCCAGGAACAAGGAAACATTCTATGTTTATGCCGTCTATGCTGAATTTTTCGCCGCCCTTCAGCAGCACCTTTTTATTGTTTATAGTTACCTGCGGCAGCTTATACATATGGTATATTACCTTACGACGCACTTCGCCGGTAAGGTAGCGGTTTTCGGCTTCGCCAATGTACAGCGTGGCGTTTTTAAAAAGACCCGGGCTGTCCGCTTCGACTGCGCCAACATGGTCCGTATCCTGATGGGTTATGAGTATATGGCGAATGCCGGCGGGGTCTATGCCCAGCCATTTCATCTTTTCCTCCAGCCGATCGTAATTATAGCCGGCATCTATCATAATAGTGGTGTTCCCTTTACGATAAAAGAATATGTTTGCCACCCATTCGCACACGCATGCCGCATTTTCGTCTATCCAGCCTGTGATGAGCGGCTTGAATATCTCCTTGCCGCGGTACATGCGGCTCATTTCCTTCTTCTGGAACTCCGTTGCCTTTTTTGACATATCGTTACCTCTTTACGGTATTATGCACATAATGCGCATCGCGTTAGATTAATCTAACTGCGATACCAAATATAATGCAGTTAATTAACTCTAACTGCACGGATGCATTTTATCACGCATTATCATGCTTTTCAATAGGTATTGCCCGATTACGGCATATAAAATAATAGAATCGATATGCGGCAAGTCCGAAATGACCATTTTTGCTTGACTATTCTAAATATGCTTGTATAATATAAATAAAAGAAATATAATCAATCGCTGAAAAATATATTAACTAAATCAAAAAGGAAACATAACTATGGGCGCGGAATTGACATATGCCGCAATGCGATTATGGGCAAAGAAGGAAAGGAACGGAGAGCAGTATTGGTTGCCGCTTATTATGCACATGGAAGATAGCGTGGCGGTGGCAAGATATATATGGCAAAATTGGCTGGGGCAGGGCGCTAAACAAACAATAGCGCAATGCTGCGGATGTGACGAAGAAGTGACAGGAATGCTGTTTGTATTTATAATGGCTGTGCATGATATAGGTAAAGCAACGCCATTGTTCCAATCAAAAAACAGCGGCTTTAGAGCGAGCGATATGGATGAACGAATAACAGAGGAACTTATAGGTGCAGGGCTGTATGTAAAGCCATATGAAAAATACTATCAGTATAAATTATCGCCGCATGCCCTGGCGGGGCAGATATGGCTGGAAAGCAAAGGCTGCAAGCGGAGCATAGCCGCAATAATAGGGGCTCATCATGGAAAAACGCCTACAAACACCGATTATAAAAATGGCAAAATAGAATGCTGCGAAGATAATTTTTATGCATCAATTGAATATAAGGAAAACTGGGAAAATGTAAGGCAGGAAATACTGGAATACGCACTTAAACTTTCGGGATTTACTTCGCTTGAAAATATGCCTGATGTGGATGTTGCTGCCCAGGTTGCCTTTTCTGGACTTGCAATAATGGCGGACTGGATAGCCAGCAGCGAGGAGTTTTTTCCGTATATAAGCATTGATGAAGCAATACAGATCGGCGAAGGCAGGGCAAGGTTAAATAATGCCAAGGGGAAACTTGAGTTCCTTAAAACCGCATGGCAAAGCGAAAATTGGCAAATTACACCGGAAACGTTTATTGATAGATTTGGGTTTGCACCGCGGGTGCTGCAACAGAGCGTTGCTCAAACGGCTGCGGGTATTGCGGAGCCCGGAATATTCGTGCTGGAAGCGCCTATGGGCGTTGGGAAAACGGAAGCGGCGCTTGCGGCTGCGGAAATATTTGCAGCGGTGTGCGGGCGAAGCGGGCTGTTTTTCGCATTACCTACTCAGGCAACATCAAACGGCATGTTTTCGCGCCTAGTAAACTGGGTAAATGTACTTGACGGCGGCAGGCATTCAATGGAACTCGTCCATTCAAACGCGCAATTTAATGATGATTTCAAAAAACTTAACAGAATAAGAAGCAATAACATAGATGTTGATGACGATGCGGGAGCGGCAGTATATCAATGGTTTGAAGGACGCAAAAAGTCAATGCTGGCCGATTTTGTTGTTGGAACAGTTGACCAGTTATTGCAGCTTGCTCTTAAACAAAAGCATGTTATGCTGCGCCATGTTGCGCTGATGAATAAGGTTGTAATCATAGACGAATGCCATGCCTACGACGCATACATGAACGTATACCTTAAGCGGGCGCTTAACTGGCTGGGGAGATACAAGGTGCCTGTTATATTGCTTTCTGCAACGCTGCCGGCGGCTAAGAGGGACGACCTTGTTCGCGCGTACTTAAATAGGGATGCTGCAACATCGCGGCGGCGCAGGCGAGATATACAGAACGAAGAAGCGAATAGCGATTATCCGCTTATGACATATACGGATGGAGATAATGTGCTTCAAAAGCATGTTGAGGCAGGAGTGATGCCGCTGAATGTTAAAGTAAACAGAATTTATGAAAATGACGTGGTTGATCTGCTTGAAGATTTACTCAGCGATGGCGGCTGTGCAGCCATAATAGTAAACACGGTAAAACATGCGCAGGAACTTGCGGAAAGATTAAAAGCAGAATTCGGAGACGATGTGTCGCTGCTGCATTCGCGTTTTACAGCCACGGATAGAATATCAAAGGAGGATATACTCCGCAAACAACTCGGTAAAGCGGGGACGGATACTAAGCGCCCGCACAGACTTATTGTGGTTGGTACGCAGGTAATAGAGCAGTCGTTAGACATAGACTTTGACGTTATGATAAGCGAACTTTGTCCTATCGATCTTTTGTTGCAGCGAATGGGAAGATTGCACAGACATAACAGGAATCGACCGGATAAACTAAAAAAGGCGCAATGCTTTGTGCTAAAATGCGAAGACGAAAACATTGATAAGGGCTCCGCGGCGGTATATGGCGAATATATGCTGATGCGAACAGAAGTGGTATTGCCGGATGAGATAAATATACCGGACGATGTATCACAGCTGGTGCAAACCGTATATGGCGAGGATGACGGAATTATACAGCATTCGCTTGAGCAGTATGCAAAGGCTAAAGAAGAGTGGATGCGTGGCATAGGAGAGAAGGAAAGAAAGGCTGAAGAGTTTAGAATTGGTGATCCGAACCCGGATGATGTTGAATATATAGGAGAACTATTTGGTAATATAGATGACGATAATGGATATATAGACGGTGCAGACAACATAGACGACATACAGGCAGAAGCCTCAGTAAGAGATATTAATGATTCGTTTGATGCGATTGTAATAAGGCGAGATTCAGATGGAATGTTGCACTTGCTTTCAAATGATATGACTTTGGAGATCACTACGCCCGATGATACAACGGCAAAGCTTATTGCACGCGAAAGCATAAGGATGCCGAGGGAACTTTGTATGCCATACAGAATAGACAAGGCAATAGAATACATAGAAAAGCAGGCTTCTGAAATCGTTAGCAAATGGCAGGCGTCGCCGTGGCTTAAAGGCAGCCTTGTGCTTATGCTGAACGAACAAAATGAAGCAAGCATACTTGGCTATAAATTAAAATATGACAGCTTTTACGGATTAACATGCACAAAGGAGGATGAGGCAAATGAATGAAAGGGAATTTAACCTTCTCGATGAACCGTGGATAATTGTGCTCAATTTTGATGGTTCAACAGAAAAGGTGTCGCTTATCGATGCACTTGCTCGGGCGGCTGAATTCAGGGGGCTTGCCGGCGAACTGCCTACGCAGGACGCGGCTATATTAAGACTGCTGCTTGCTGTGCTGCATACGGTGATAGCACGCTATGGTCCAAGTGATGATGAAAGCGAGCACGGGCCAATAATGACATCTAAACAAGCACTTAGGTATTGGGAAGCGCTGTGGAAACAAAAGAGCTTTCCTATGCAGACAATAAGAAAATACCTTGACAAGTATCATGATAGGTTTTATCTTTTTGACCCTGAACATCCGTTCTTTCAGGTGAAGGAACCTTATAACGGAACAGAGTTTTCGGTGTCAAAGTTAAACGGGGAGATATCTGAAAGCGGGAATAAAGTGCGCATTTTTGCACCACAGAAGGCAGATAGAAAGCTTGAATATGACGAAGCAGCCAGATGGCTTATTCATCTGAACGCATACGATGATAGCGCTGTGATGAAGGCAAAGGATAAGAAAGACGCGGAAAGCAAAGAAAGTCCCGGTTCAGGATGGCTTGGCAAAATTGGATTGGTGATGGCAGATGGGGACAATCTGTTTGAAACCTTGACTCTGAATATGGTATTGCTAAGAGATGGATCTAGTACACGATGGGAAGATGAATGCCCGATATGGGAAGTCAATGACGAAAAACTGCATAAACGCAGAAAAATACCGTACCCGCAAAATCTTTCCGAACTATATACGCTTCAATCACGCAGAATAAAAATAAGGAGGGATGATAATGGGGACATAACAGGATACGTCATGACGAGCGGAGATTTTTTCGATGCAGAAAATATGTTTACTGAGCAGATGACACTTTGGAAAAAGAACGAAAGCAAACATAGAACTGCAAAGTGTGAACCTTTAAAACATAATCCGACTGTGCAGCTATGGCGTAATTTCAGCGCATTATTGTCAAACTCTGACGGGTGTAGGCCGGTGGGAGTGGTGAGTTGGCTGGCAAAACTTCAAAATGATGGCATATTGGCTAACAAAAATGTGAGATTAAAGACAGCGGCTGTAAAGTATGATGGAAAGGGCAGCAGCATAATAGACTTATTCGTAGATGATATGGAGTTTAGCTGCGAAATGTTAGAAGAAAAAGGAGAAAAATGGGTTCCAGCTGTGATAAAAGCCATAGAGATGGCCGAGGCTTTGGCAAAACAAACGGGATACTTGGCTAAGAAGATAGCTGAAGTATGCGGCGCAAGATCGAAAAGTGGAGATGAGAAAGAGTTTGGCAAAGTTGAAGAAGATGCAGCAAAAGAAAAAGCATATTCTGCACTGGATATGCCGTTCAGAACGTGGCTTGCAGGGATTAATCCAGAGTGTGAAATGACTGGAGACGCAATAGAAAGGTGGTGGAATATAGCCCAGCCCATAATACGCAGGATAGGTGCCGAAATTATTGTACAGGCAGGGCCGCAGGCACTTGTGAGCAAGAGGGTAAAGGGTAAATATATGGCAGGTGTTGAAAGGTATAATTATTTCCTTTATCGTACGAAAAATTGGCAAACACTATTGAATGGAGGAAAAACGGGTGGCAAGTAACAGGGAGGATGTAAAAGAGTTTGTTTCTAGACAAATAGCAAGCTTTACAAGAATGAGCAATAGTTCTATTGTGAAGGAGAAGCTTGCGAAACTTAGACGCGGATTAGGGAAAGTACCGGGGTGTAATCCTGAACTTTGGGATGTAACGCTTGAGGAACTTCCTGAAAGGTTTTACCGTAAATCAGGCGAGCCTACAAAAGAAGAATGGGCGGTATATGTTGCGCTTACACTTTATGCGCTGCATCAGCAAGGCAATGACATAAAGCAAAATAACATGAATAAAAAAGACGTTTCTTTAGGAACGGCGGTACGAATATTGGACAGATTAAGAGATGCCGGTAGCGTTGAAGAAGGTAGTGATGAAAATGCAGAGAATGGTCAAGATGATAATAAGCGGAGAAATTACCGCTTCGACAGAATTATTACAGCGCAAAGCATAACCGAGTTGGCCAACCATCTACGTGGTATGGTACAGCTACTTAAACAAGCATCGATTCCACTTGACTATGCAATGCTCGCGGGAGACATTTATGGACTTCAACTTGATGCGGAATGCGACAGGGTAAGGCTTAGGTGGGGACAGGATTATTACAGACGGAATAACAAAGAAGATGCCGGCAGCGAAACGGCAAACGATAATCAAAACAACTGAGACAAGAAAGGAAGATAATGAAAATGAAAAACAATGAAAGACTGTATGTTGATGTCCATGTGCTGCAAACCGTTCCGCCCAGCTGCGTAAACCGCGATGATACCGGATCACCCAAAACGGCCGTATACGGTGGCGTAACAAGAGCGCGTGTATCATCTCAAAGCTGGAAGCGCGCAATGCGCAGAATGTTTGAAGTTGATTTCCAGAATGAACAGAAGGGAATCCGAACACAAAAGTTAGTAGAAACGCTTAAAAATGAAATTTTAAGCATTTGCCCAGATAAAAAGGATGTAGAAAAATATGCGAAAACAGCTCTTGAAGCAGTTGATTTTAAAATAAAGAAGGATAACGATGGCAAAGAAGTATTGGAGGCTTTGTTCTTTATAAGCGAAAACCAAATTAAGGCAGTAGCAAAAATTGCGGCAGATACAGCTACGCTTAGCGATTTAAAGAAAAAGAAGGAAGTAATAAAAAAGGTCATCAATGATGATCCCAGCATAGATATTGCGCTGTTTGGACGTATGCTTGCAAGCAATCCGGATTTGAATAGTGAAGCCTGTGCGCAGGTAGCGCATAGTATATCCACACATAAGGTGAATAATGAATATGACTATTTTACCGCAGTAGATGATCTTTCGCCGGAAGATAATGCTGGCGCAGCTCATCTTGGCACGGTCGAATTCAATTCTTCAACGCTTTATCGCTATGCTACCGTTGCGGTACACAAGCTTAATGAGCAGCTTGGCGGCGACACGGTAAGGACGGTGAAAGAATTTGCGTCAGCATTCGTGCGTTCAATGCCTGATGGCAAGCAAAACACATTTGCTAACCGCACACTGCCGGATGCCGTGCTTGTTACCGTGAGGCGCGACCAGAGCGTGAACCTTGTGGGTGCATTTGAAAGGCCTGTATATGCCGGTGAAAACGGATATGTTGAGCCGTCTGCAAAGAGAATGTGTGAATATGCAAAAGAAGTGTATGCTGATTTTGCAGGCGAGCCGGAAGCTTCTTTTGCAACGGGTAGAGCGCTTGGAACGCTTGCAGAGCCGTGCTCGTTTACGGAACTTCTAAACAAGCTTGGCGCTAAACTTGAAGAGTGCATTGGCGAGGATGCGAACATATGAGTACACTGTTGCTTAGGCTTGCTGCGCCTATGCAGGCCTGGGGCGCAGAAGCAAAATTCGACCGCCGTACAACACAGCGCGAGCCAACAAAAAGCGGCGTAACGGGCCTTGTGGCGGCTGCGCTTGGAAGAAAACGCGATGAAAGCATAGACGACATTGCTGCGCTGCGCTTTGGCGTACGTGCGGACAAGCCCGGCGTTCTGCTGAGGGACTATCATACGGCAAAAAGCGATAAGTCTGCATACGTTACAAATCGATATTATCTTGCGGATGCCGTATTTGTGGCCGGGCTTGAAGGGGATGACGAATTGCTTGAAAAAATTGATGTGGCGTTGCAAAGGCCTATGTATCCGTTATTCCTTGGCCGCCGCTCATGCCCGCCAAGCGGAAGAGTGTCGCTTGGCATAAGGCGATTGCTAACAGTGGAACAGGCACTTGAATCGGAGCCTTTGCAGTCGCAACTCAGCAGAATATCAACGGGAAATTCTCAGAAACTCAGAGTAGTATGCGAAAGCGCAGCCGGTGAACAGGGAATGTATTTTGTACGCGATGTGCCTATATCGTTCAATCAGGAACATAGAATGTTTGGCTTCAGATGGGCAAATGAGTATGAAGTATCAAGCCCTAAAGCGCCAATACCGGAGCAACCCACGGAACATGATCCTATGGCGGAATTGGAGGAATAATGTATGTATCTTACAAGGGTAGCAATAGATACTAAGCGCAGGGAAACAATGCGTGCGCTTGCTTCACTGGGCATATTGCATGGCGCGGTGGAACGCTGCTTTGCTGGGGAGAGAAAACGCAGATTGTGGCGCATAGATGCTCTCCAACATGGGACATATGTGCTTATTCTGAGCGAGGATGCTCCGGACTGTACCGGAATTATGACGCAGTTTGGATATGCTGATGTGCCGTGGGAGACTAAGAATTATGACGGTTTAGTTGCTAAAATAGAAGAGGGTCAAATATGGCGCTTCAGACTGCGTGCAAATCCGGTGCACAGTAAATCAACGGCCAAGAATGAGCGCGGCACAGTATATGCACACGTTACGCAGGAGCAGCAGAAAAAATGGTTGATGGATAGGGCGGAGAAAAACGGTTTTGCCCTGAATGAGGATGAATTTGACGTTGTGGACACAAGGTGGGAGATATTCAAAAAACACCATGACGAAAAATCAAAGTTGACGCTGCGAACCGCTGCATTTGAAGGGATACTGCGCGTAACTAACAAAGATGCATTTGCAGCAGCACTGACAAACGGCATAGGCAAGGCAAAAGCATATGGCTGTGGGTTGATGACAATAATGCGTGCATAAGGAGAAGAACATGCCGATCCAGCAAGGAATAGAAAAGGCGAGCCTGCAATCCTTGGGACAGATAAAGGACAGGATGACGTTCCTTTATGTTGAACACTGCATAATAAATAAGCAGGATGGCTCAATAACCGTTACCGACGCAAGGGGAACGGTGCATGTTCCTGCTGCGATGCTGAGCGTTTTGCTGCTTGGACCGGGAACGAGTTTGACTCATAGGGCGGTGGAACTTATAAGCGATTCCGGCATGAGTATAATATGGGTGGGCGAGCATGGCGTGCGTTATTATGCGCATGGCCATCCGCTTACCCATTCTTCTCAGCTGCTTAAAACGCAGGCGAAGCTTGTTTCGAACACAAGAACAAGGCTTGAAGTTGCACGGAAAATGTATCAAATCAGATTTCCGGACGAAGATGTATCCGGGTATACTATGCAGCAGCTGCGCGGACGAGAGGGAGCACGCATAAGAAGCATATATCGTAAGTTGGCGAAAGAAACCGGTATAGAATGGAGCGGACGAGAGTTTGATCCGGATAATTATGATGCTGGCAATGCTGTAAATAAAGCATTGTCGGCCGCGCATGCATGTCTTTATGGTATTGCGCACAGCGCAATAGTTGCACTCGGCTGCTCAAGCGGACTTGGGTTTGTGCATGATGGGCATGAAAGATCTTTTGTATATGATATTGCGGATTTGTATAAAGCTGAAATAACTATACCGATTGCATTTCATACAGCAGCGTCGGCAGATAGAGAGGACGATATAGGCTCAATGGTAAGGCGACAGGTGCGCGATGCGGCAGTGGGCGGGCATATATTGGAAAGGACTGTACGCGATATAAGAAAACTGCTAATGGGCGATGATATAGAAGAAATAGAAACAAATGTGCTTTATTTGTGGGATGACAGAAATGAGAAGGTGAGCAGCGGAATATCGTATAACATGACTAATGGAGAATATGAAGTTACACTCGAGACATGTAACGGGAAAATAGTGGAGAAATAGAAAAAATGGTAGTTTTGTGTCTTACAAATTGCCCGCCTACATTGCGGGGCGACCTTACGCGTTGGCTCATGGAAATAGATACTGGTGTATATGCAGGCAATGTAAGCGCGAGAGTCCGCGAAGAACTATGGAATAGGGTTACCGAGAATATAAAAGACGGTCGTGCAACCATGGTTTATAGCGCGAGAACCGAACAAAAAATGGAGTTTCGTGTGCACAACAACGAATGGATACCGGTAGACTTTGATGGGATGAAGCTGATGCTTCGTCCCAATAAAACCTTTCAAGTTAAAAGTGAGCGCACGGAAAACAGAATGGGGTATAGCAAGGCTTCTGCAATACGCAAGGCAAAACGCTTTGCAAAGCATGTGCAGAATCAAAAGGATGAGACAGAGGAATATGTAGTATTCGATGTGGAAACTACAGGTCTCTCATCTGCGCATGATAGAATAATTGAAATAGGAGCTATAAAAGTTATAGACGGCGTTGTAGCGGAGCAGTTTGAAAGATTGATAAAACAAGATATGGCCATTCCGAATAAAGTCAAACAATTAACCGGCATAACCGAAGAAATGGTGGGGCAGAGCGGTGTGGATGAAAAGACGGCACTGAAAGAGGTATTGAACTTTATAGGGGATAAGGACTTGGTAATGCATAATGCAGCATTTGATTTTAATTTTTTGAGACAGACATGCCGAAGACATGAAGAACCGATTCCTACTAATAAGGTGACGGATACACTTCGGATCGCCAAACAAAATATAAAAGATATAGACGATTATAAGCTTTCAACGCTTGCAAAATACTTTGGAATAGAAAATATGGCAGCTCACAGAGCCTTGAGCGATTGCCATCTAACAAAACATGTCTACGAAAAACTGATTGAAAAATGAAAAACGATATTGTAAAATACAAGGTACAACAAGTCTTTTTTTAGTCTGTTCCCCGCGCAAGCGGGGGTGATCCCCCCCTCGACCCGTTCCTTCGCGGCCTCGGTCACTGTTCCCCGCGCAAGCGGGGGTGATCCCTACGCCGACGCGGTACACCGCAGCACAACGGACTGTTCCCCGCGCAAGCGGGGGTGATCCCGGTGAGATACTCGACACGGAGGGAGGGCAGCACTGTTCCCCGCGCAAGCGGGGGTGATCCCAATACGCGAGCGCTCAGGCTGCGGCTTATGATCTGTTCCCCGCGCAAGCGGGGGTGATCCGCTACCCCCGGCCAGATAATCAAGGTAAAGGCCCTGTTCCCCGCGCAAGCGGGGGTGATCCGCGGCCCGACGCTGCAAAAGCGTGCGGGCAGGCCTGTTCCCCGCGCAAGCGGGGGTGATCCTCCCCGCCGGGGTAAAACGGGCGTATAATCCGCCTGTTCCCCGCGCAAGCGGGGGTGATCCCCGCTCGCTGAATCCGTCTATGGCCGTTGTACGCTGTTCCCCGCGCAAGCGGGGGTGATCCTAGACCATTGTTTTTCGCGTTTCTCCGCTATATCTGTTCCCCGCGCAAGCGGGGGTGATCCCTATACAAGCTCGCGGAGCGCTACCAGAATAAGCTGTTCCCCGCGCAAGCGGGGGGTGATCCCAAGCCCGCAAAGAATACGAAGAACTGATGGAGCTGTTCCCCGCGCAAGCGGGGGTGATCCTGCCGGAGGCCTGATAACAAAGTATAAAGACCACTGTTCCCCGCGCAAGCGGGGGTGATCCTCTCTGCAAGAGACAGAGGCGGGACTTGAAGATCTGTTCCCCGCGCAAGCGGGGGTGATCCCTTGTTGACGCTCTTAGTGCAGAGGTTGCCACACTGTTCCCCGCGCAAGCGGGGGTGATCCCGTAATAGCCGTCCTTGCGCTTATCATCTCAGCCTGTTCCCCGCGCAAGCGGGGGTGATCCCCGCCGCGGCCACCTTGCGGCATGTCTCTACCGCTGTTCCCCGCGCAAGCGGGGGTGATCCCCGTACAAGCACATTGTGGACTACCTGAACGTCCTGTTCCCCGCGCAAGCGGGGGTGATCCTACTTGCTTATCGCAAGGCATCGCCGGAAGCCCCTGTTCCCCGCGCAAGCGGGGGTGATCCCAAAAGCCGCCGTTTATGTTTGTGATAACTACACTGTTCCCCGCGCAAGCGGGGGTGATCCTGGACAACCGAAATTGCGGCAGCGCCCGAAGAACTGTTCCCCGCGCAAGCGGGGGTGATCCCTCGCCGGGGTACGTTATATACCCGCCCGGTGACTGTTCCCCGCGCAAGCGGGGGTGATCCCCACCAGCCTTTGTATTGCCGCAGCATGGCTTGCTGTTCCCCGCGCAAGCGGGGGTGATCCCAAAAACGCCGAGCGGGCCGTTGGTGCCCGTGCCTGTTCCCCGCGCAAGCGGGGGTGATCCTACAAGGTCGCCAGGCTGCATCTGCCACGCGGCCTGTTCCCCGCGCAAGCGGGGGTGATCCCGCCTGTGGCTACGATTGCGGCAAGGCCGATGGCTGTTCCCCGCGCAAGCGGGGGTGATCCCTACGATATCGATATCATGGCCCAAGAGTACGGCTGTTCCCCGCGCAAGCGGGGGTGATCCCCAAGGCCGCGCTGATGGCCTTAGCCGAAAAGTCTGTTCCCCGCGCAAGCGGGGGTGATCCCTACCCCGAGCCTAATGTCCTGCCACGCGAAGACTGTTCCCCGCGCAAGCGGGGGTGATCCCGGAAATGCTCGACTGGATGGGCGACTACGAAACTGTTCCCCGCGCAAGCGGGGGTGATCCCATTCTTACCGCTTTTCTTCGTGTTATTGAGTTCTGTCCCCGCGCAAGCGGGGGTGATCCCCCGCTTGAAGAAGCACGCAAGTGGATACTGGCCTGTTCCCCGCGCAAGCGGGGGTGATCCCCACGCCGCTTACATAGCCCAGCTCACTTATGGCTGTTCCCCGCGCAAGCGGGGGTGATCCCATCTGCCGGGGGTCACGCCCGCCGAGCATCCGCTGTTCCCCGCGCAAGCGGGGGTGATCCCTTATCCATTGTAAGTTTGTTGGGCGTGGGTTCCTGTTCCCCGCGCAAGCGGGGGTGATCCCCCTATGCCGCCTGTAAAATATGTCTTTATGGTCTGTTCCCCGCGCAAGCGGGGGTGATCCCCGCTAAGACGCAGAGGGCAAGGGGCGGCAATGCTGTTCCCCGCGCAAGCGGGGGTGATCCTACGGTATCGCGCACGGTGGAGGCATACGACCTCTGTCCCCGCGCAAGCGGGGGTGATCCTCATCATAGCTTTTTACGATGTTTGCGTATCCCTGTTCCCCGCGCAAGCGGGGGTGATCCTCCGCGTTCCGCGCGATAAAGCGCCGCTGTGGGCTGTTCCCCGCGCAAGCGGGGGTGATCCCCGCGTATGTGTGCGGAGATTTAGCATCTCTTTCTGTTCCCCGCGCAAGCGGGGGTGATCCCCGCGCCGACCTCGAAAAATGGGTGCGGCGCAACTGTTCCCCGCGCAAGCGGGGGTGATCCTAAAAGCATTATTATCAACGGCAAAAATCGTTGCTGTTCCCCGCGCAAGCGGGGGTGATCCCGCCGGGAATAGCCCGTTTTGCGGCTCCGGCTGCTGTTCCCCGCGCAAGCGGGGGTGATCCCTGCGTGCGGGCGGGAAGATGAAGCACAAAGCACTGTTCCCCGCGCAAGCGGGGGTGATCGCCCATGCGACCTGCTTCGGCGTTCCGCTCAGCACTGTTCCCCGCGCAAGCGGGGGTGATCCTATCCCCGCAGCTAATCGCCCAGGCGAAAAGCACTGTTCCCCGCGCAAGCGGGGGTGATCCTGCTCTGATTAACATGTGTTTGCCTGCCGTTGACTGTTCCCCGCGCAAGCGGGGGTGATCCTACATGGAGCCCAGATAACTCTCATAGTTTTGCATGAGCTTGCGGAAGTCAGCATTGGCCTCGGTATAACCCTTGGCACGCAGACGGCTTATCTCCGCATAGGTTTGCTCGGCAAGCTGCTGGTAATACAGGAATTGCTGGCGAGACTCTGCCTTATATTCGGATGACTCTTCGTTCATGCGCTTCTGGCGCAGTTCGGACATCTTGATATAATGCTCGGTCAGGTCAGCAATCTGTTCATACTCCTTGGAGTAGATGGACTTACTGCCGCCGCCACCACCACTACCAGACTTAAAGATGCCGGATTTCATCCAAGCTTCAAAGTCTGCGAGGTTCTTCTTAGCAGCGTCAAGACCGTTTTGAGCTGCTTGTACGCCCAGCATAGCCGCCGCCGCGTCAAGTCCCTTCTGCTGGATGTCGTCGAGCTCTTGCTTTAGGTTGTCATAGTTGGCTTGCGCTGCCGTGAGTTGTGCCTGCAACTGAGCTCGTACAAAAGTGATTAACGCACTCGTACTCTTCAGGGCTTCAGCAGCATTCTCCTTTAACGCGCCGTTTTCATTAAATAACGCCTCGACAGCACCGGGAACCTTACTGTTGAGCAAATCAAGCGTCTCGTCAGTGATATAGCCAGCGTCATTGTAATCATTTACGGCAGACTCAAGAGCTTCAAATGCCGCAGCCGCAGCTTCACGGTCATTGTTCGCGGCCTTAGCGGTGTCGAGAAGAGAGGCGTTGAACTTGTCGTTGCTATCAGTGATGTCATCTGTGACAATGCCAAGCTTGACCAGCTCATCAAGATATTCTTCAACAGACATCTGAGCGGCGTGAGCTTGCTCTTTTATCCAAACGTATGACTCACTGGTAAGAGAGTTCTCCCCCATAAGCTCTGTCTTAGATTTGCCTTGAATACCGCGCAATATCTCCTGAGAATTGCGGTTGTTGCCCCTCCGTAGATCTTCGACCCCATGCTGAACATACGCAGTCGGGTCGGCCATACCGTTAAGAACGTTAGCGACATCAAGGTTAACTACTGCCAGTATTTGGTCAAGCAAATCTTGCCAGTTATCGACCTGAAGCTTCATGTCAGGCAAATCTTTACCCTGCTCAATCCACTCTTGATATCGTATATGGCAAAAGTAATTCAATTAGCAATATGCTAAGCAAAGCCTTGGAAGAAGAGGCTAACGGGAATGCGTACTCTGTATATTACTTGGATAAAGCAAAAGCCAGCCGCCTATTTGAGGGAGCAAGGGTCCCAATGCCCAAGATGCTTATAAAGAACAATGGCTTTATTCATAGTATACGCGAAAGTGCTTCGCCAGTCAAACCAAAGTTCGGAAACGTCACAGAATCGCAACAATTCAAGCTTTGGTTTGGCGATTGGCAAAACAATCCTGCAAAAGCCAGTAAGGTGGTCAATGAGGACAGTACGTCAAAGATAATGTACCACGGAACACCCGGCAAGGGATTTACGGTTTTTGATACCAACAAGGCTGAGAATGGCTCGCTTGGTAAGGGCTTTTATTTCTCCGGCTCAAAGGAGTACGCAAAGGGGCATACTATTTCCAACGGTAAGTTCAGCGGTACCGTTATCGAGACTTACCTTGATGCGAAGAACCCCTATATAGCAAAATACCCCGGCGGCATTGATACCGCAAAGCTGATGGCAGACGGGTATGATTCCGTATACAATCCCTCAAATGATTTCTGGGTTGTATTCAAGCCAACTCAAATTAAATCCGCTACAGACAACATAGGCACGTTCGACCCCACCAACCCCGACATTCGTTTCTCCATGAAAGATGCTGTCGAAGAAACGCGCGACTTTATAGCGGGTCACAATCTGAATGGCGACCAGCTTGAAGCGGATATCGAACTTGGCGGATTCCCGATGCCGTCAATAGCCATAACAAAGAGCAAGATAGGGCACAGCAAATAGGGTGATGTATCGGTTATATTCGGTAAGGATACTTTGAAGCCAAACCTCAGCGGGCGGTCGGCCTTGAAGAGGTGCTGGAAATGTTTGAAAACGATGCGCTGAGCGAAAACTATTGGTGGATGGAAAACGGGGAACGGAAATATAAAAATCTGTAGCGGGTGGCCTTGTATTCCTGATTGTGGTATAATCTTACTTTCAAATAGATGAGTAACGGAGGGCAGAGTGAAGAAGCTTTGGAAATACATGCGGGACTACTGCAGGGAAGGCATACTGGCGCCGCTGTTCAAGCTGCTGGAAGCTTCGCTTGAGCTGCTTGTGCCGCTGGTGATGGCGCAGATAATAGATACAGGCATAGCCAACGGGGACGGCGGCTTTATACTTTCGCGCTGCGGAATACTTGCTGCGCTGGCGGCGGTAGGTCTGGTGTGCTCCATAACGGCGCAGTATTTTGCGGCTAAGGCATCGGTAGGCTTTGCGGCAAAGCTGAGGAGCACGCTTTTTAAGCATATACAATCGCTCAGCTATTCAAAGCTCGATACCCAGGGCACCGGCACGCTTATCGCACGCATAACGGGGGACATAAATCAGGTGCAGTCCGGCATGAACCTTGCGCTTAGGCTCCTTTTGCGCTCGCCGTTCGTTGTGTTCGGCGCAATGATAATGGCCTTCACGATAGACGTTAAGGCGGCGCTTGTGTTCGTGGTCACTATACCGCTTTTGTCCATAGTGGTGTTCGGCATAATGCTTTGGAGCATCCCGATGTATAAAAAGGTTCAGGCGCGGCTGGATAAGGTGCTTGGCATAACAAGGGAAAATCTTTCCGGCGTGCGCGTCATAAGGGCGTTTTGCAAGGAAGATGAGGAACGGCGGGAGTTTGGCGAGCGCAATGCAGCGCTCACAAAGCTGCAGCTTATGGTGGGCCGCGTCAGCGCGGCTATGAATCCGGCCACGTATATTATGATAAACCTTGGCATAGCGGTGCTTATATACGTTGGCGCGCTGAGAGTGGACAGCGGCATTTTAACGCAGGGTCAGGTGGTGGCGCTGTATAACTACATGTCCCAAATACTGGTGGAGCTTGTTAAGCTTGCTTCGCTTATTATAACCATAACGAAGGCGCTTGCCTGCGCGGGCAGAGTAAGCGCGGCGCTTGACGTGGAAAGCGACATGCATGGCGCGGATACAATGCCCAAAGAGATCGATACGGACGAGGAAGTGCGTTTTGAAAACGTTGAATTCGGCTATGCCACGGGCGGCGAACCTGCGCTGAGCGGCATAAGCTTCAGCGTGAAAAAGGGCGAAACAATGGGCATAATAGGCGGCACGGGCAGCGGTAAATCGAGCTTGGTAAGCCTTATACCCCGCTTTTATGACGCGACCGGCGGCCATGTTTACATAAAGGGAAACGATGTGAAGGATTATCCGCTCGGCGCGCTGAGGGAGATGGTGGGCATGGTGCCGCAGAAGGCAGTGCTGTTCAAGGGAACAATACGCGAAAACCTGCGCTGGGGCAACGCCGATGCCACCGGGGAAGAAATGGAGCGGGCGTTGAGCGATGCGCAGGCGCTTGAAATAGTTAAGGCCAAACCCGAAGGGCTTGATTCACCCGTGGCGCAGAACGGAAAAAACCTTTCCGGCGGGCAGCGACAGCGGCTTACCATAGCGCGGGCGCTTATAAAGAAGCCTGAAATACTGATATTGGACGACAGCGCAAGCGCGCTTGACTACGCAACGGATCTTGCGCTGCGGCGCTCGCTTGCTGCGCTTAGCTATAAGCCGACGGTGTTCATAGTGTCCCAGCGGGCAAGCTCGATACTGCATGCGGATAAGATAGCCGTGCTTGACGAAGGCAAAATGGTAGGGCTTGGCACGCATGATGAGCTGATGCAGACATGCCCCGTTTACAGGGAAATATACTATTCCCAGTATGAGCAGGAGGTGAAGCGCGATGCCTAAGCTGAAAGAAAACAACTCAACGCTTAAAAAGGTGCTTGGGCGCATAGCGCGTTACCGGCTGAACGCGGTGCTCAGCATACTGCTGAGCGCGGTATACGTTGGGCTTTCGCTGTATGTGCCTATACTGGCGGGGCGGGCGATAGACAACATAATTGCCCCGGGCAGCGTGGATTACGCCCAAATTATGCTTGAGCTGACCAAAATAGCCGTTGTTGCGGCCATAGCCGCGCTTGCGCAATGGCTGATGAACATAATAAACAACTCCATGACCTATAACGTTGTTAAGGACATGCGCACGGAAGCGTTCGACAGGCTGATGAAGCTGCCGCTCAGCTATATAGACGCGCATCCTTACGGCGAGACGGTGAGCCGCATAATTGCGGACGTGGACCAGTTTGCGGACGGACTGCTGCTGGGCTTCAGCCAGCTTTTTACCGGAATACTTACGACTATAGGCACACTCATATTCATGCTCAGTGTGAATGCGCCGATAACGCTTGCCGTAGTGATACTCACGCCGCTTTCGCTTTTTGTTGCGCGCTTCATTGCCAGACGCACGCATTCCATGTTTGCGCGCCAGGGCGAGGACAGGGCGGAACAGACGGCGTTCGTTGAGGAAATGATAGGCAACCAGAAGGTTGTGCAGGCTTTTGCGCATGAGCAGGCGAACGAGGAACGCTTTGACGAAATAAATAAACGCCTCAGCGAAAGCTCCTTGCAGGCTATATTCTATTCTTCCATAACCAATCCCGCCACAAGGTTCATAAACAGCCTTGTTTACGCGGCGGTGGGCCTTACGGGCGCGTTCGCGGCGGTTGCGGGCAGCATAACGGTTGGCGGGCTTTCGGCTTTTTTAAGCTACGCTAACCAGTATACGAAGCCGTTTAACGAAATATCCGGCGTTATTACGGAATTCCAGAACGCATTGGTGTGCGCGGAGCGTATATTCGCGCTGATAGAAGAACCCACGGAGGAACCCGATGCGGCGGATGCGCGCGTGCTTGACCACGCGGAAGGCATAGTGCAGGCGAACGCGGTGGCATTTTCATACGTTGCGGACAGGCCGCTTATAAAGTGTCTTGATCTGGACGTGAAGAGCGGCGAGCGCGTGGCGATAGTGGGGCCCACGGGCTGCGGCAAAACAACGCTTATAAATCTGCTTATGCGCTTCTATGACGTGAACGCGGGCAGCATAAGCGTTGACGGGACGGATATACGCAACATTACGCGGCACAGCCTGCGGCGCAACTACGGCATGGTATTGCAGGAAACGTGGCTGAAGGAAGGTACCATACGCGACAATATAGTTATGGGCAAGCCGGACGCGACGGAGAAAGAGATAATTGACGCGGCAAAGGCGGCGCATTCACACGGCTTCATAACGCGGCTGCCCAAAGGATACGATACCGTTATAGGCGAGGACGGCGGCAGCCTGTCGCAGGGGCAAAAGCAGCTATTGTGCATCACGCGCGTAATGCTCTGCCTGCCGCCAATGCTTATATTGGACGAGGCCACAAGCAGCATAGATACCCGCACGGAGCAGCATATCCAGCATGCGTTTGCTCAGCTTATGCAGGGCCGCACGAGCTTCATAGTGGCGCACAGACTGTCCACCATAAAGAACGCGGACATGATACTGGTCATGAAGGATGGCGACATAATAGAAAAGGGCAAGCATGACGAATTGGTGGCGCGCGGCGGATTTTATGCGGCGCTGTACAACAGCCAGTTTGCCCGGTAAGTAAAAAGTTAAAAGAGGGAGCTCAATACCCCTTATCAACTGATGGTAATATGATAAAATTAGGAAAAACAAGAGGAGAGATGCTAATGGACACACTAACCGCAATTTTTACCCGCAGGAGCACGCGGCATTTTGATGACAGGCCGATAGAAGATGATAAGCTGCGCACGATACTTGAAGCGGCGATGAGCGGGCCGAGCTGCGTAAATTCCAAGGATTGGGCATTTATAGTGGTGACGGAGCGTGAAACGCTGGACAAAATGGCGGAAGCGAACGGCAGACCGGCGCAGCCGCTGAAGGAAGCCGCGGCGGGCATACTGGTATGCGGCGATATGGAGCGCGCGTTTGAGCGGGCGAAGGATTATTGGATAATAGACGGGGCCATAGCGGCGGAGAACATAAGCATATGCGCGCAGGCGCTGGGAATAGGCACGGTGTGGCTTGGAACATGGCCGCAGATGGACCGCGTTGAAAAGCAAAAGGAACTTTTTAACCTGCCGGAGAGCATAGTTCCGCATTCAATAATCGCATTGGGATATCCTAAAGATGATATAACCGCGCCGCGTGAGAGCCGCTACGATGAAGGCCGGGTACATTGGAACAAATGGCAATAAAAAGAACGAAAACCGTGTAAGCAAAAGTATTCTTTTCAAAAGACATAATGCCGGAATATGAAGAAAAGGCGGGGAGACCCGCCTTTATACTATTTCCGGCTTTGCACTCTTCGGAATGGGGCAAACATAGCCTGCGCTTGAAGCGCGCTCAAATTCGGCGCGGATGGGAGGCAGCAGCGCCGGGTCGTCTATAATGTCTATTGCGGCGGCGGCAAGCACCTTTGCGGCGGTGAGCATACCTTTATGCGCAATGCCTGTTGTTCCGGCGGAAACCATCTGCCATGAGTGGCCGGGGACCATGCTGGGCGCTGTGACGCAGTTTATCTGCCCGGTTGGGGTTTGCCAGCTTACGTCGCCCACGTCGGTAGAGCCCGGCAGCGTGACGGAGGAATGATACAGCGGCATAAGAAAATCGTTCAGCGCACGTTTGCCGCCATCAGTAGCCTTGTCAACGGTTTGGGCTATATTCTCATCGAACTTGGCGGCATAACCTGGCAATCCTGCGGATTCATATGTATTCTTCAGCGCGGCAGCATAGGCCCATTCCTCTTCGGTATATTCGGGCAGGGCTACCTGAACAAAGTTTTTATACAACAGCTGCTCCATTGTTTTCAGCGGCAGGGGATTGGCCGTGCCGTCTATGAAGCGGGTGGAAAGCTGAGTTTCGGTCATAAGCGCTGCGCCCTGGGCTATCTTGTCAACGCGCGCTTCAAGCTTGACAGCATCCTGCACGGTGGCTTCGCGTATCATATAAAGCACCTTGGCCTTGGACTGCACAACGTTTGGCGATACTCCGCCCGCATCGGTAAAGGCATAATGTACGCTTGCGTTCTTGACCATATGCTCACGCAGGAACTGCACGCCTATGTTCATCAGCTCCGCCGCATCCAGCGCACTGCGTCCCTGCTCCGGTGCGCCCGCCGCATGGGACGCTACACCGGAAAAGATGTATTCCTTTTGTATGCATGCCATGCTGCTGCCGGTGACCACCTGATTTACGTCGTCGGGGTGCCATGTGAGCGCGGCGTCAAGCTTGGACCATTCGTTTTCGCGGGCGAAAAACGCCTTCGCTGCGCCGCCCTCTTCACCTGGGCAGCCATAGAATATTACTGTGCCGCTTTTGCCCGTGAATTTTAGATACTCTTTTATGGCTATTGCCGCGCCGAGCGCACCTGCGCCCAGCAGATTGTGTCCGCAGCCGTGCCCGTTCGGGTTGCCGGGGACGGGCTTTTCCACCGTTGCGCCGCCCTGCTGACTAAGGCCGGAGAGCGCATCGTATTCGGCAAGTATGCCTATTACGGGATGGCCGCTGCCATATGTGCCGGTGACGGCAGTTTCTATTGAGCAAAGGCCATGCCGCACGCTGAAGCCTTCTTTTATAAGAAGCTGTTCATATAGCTTCTCTGAACCGTATTCCTGCAGCGAAAGCTCCGCCAAGCCCCATATTTCATCTGAAGCGGCGCAGAGCATGCCCGCCTTGGCATCGATAATATTCAAAGCATCGTTCTTATTCATATCCAACGACCCCCTTCATAAATAAAAATACACCGCATAACGTGGCTGATAATGCGATTATAGTCCCGATTACGGCAAATGTAAATATATAAATTGAAATAATATGCATAAAATACGCATAATTATTTGCGCGGCTTTTGAAGGACACACCATTTTCGTGCGGTGGAGGCGAAATACGGGACAAAATGGGGATAAACCCAAATGTATATATGCATTATTACGTATAATTATACACAAAACTTAATGATAAAAGCATGAAATCTGCTGCCGTACAATGGCGAAAAAGAGATTATTTATATAATTTTAGGGCAGCAAAACCGTCAAAAAAGGAAAGAACGCCGCCCCGAACCGGCAGAATATAAGGCAAAACAAAATAATATATTCTATGTCATATGGAACGGAAAAGAAAAAGGCTAAAACCGGACATTTTGGCATAAGGATCATACGGCATTGTCGTGTTACAATTTCAATACGATAGTTAAATATAGCTGTCAATGTATCCTTATGCAGCAGAATGAGTTTTGACCGCAAAGTAAAAAATAGAAGGAAAGCATGAAAAAGACATTGTCTCTGGTGCTTGCACTGATGATGATACTTACTCTCGTCAGCGCGTGCACATAGCCGGCAGAAAACCCCGACGTTACTGCCGAGCCCACCAATGCCGGTACCGAACCTTCCGCGGAACCCACGGAAGCCCAGGTAGCCGACGTTCCCAGCTATACCTATAATTCGTATAGCACCTCCCTCGCCAGCAACTGGAACCCCCACACCCGGGAAACCAATGCTGACGACGCCATGAACGATTACCTGACCGAGCCCTTCGTGACCATGCAGGCTGAAGACACGAAAACGGCGTCTATCAGTGGGTCTACAAGATGGCCACCGAGATCAACGACGTTACCGCCTCTCACCAGGATGACCTGACCAAGTATGCGGTAATCCTGCCTGCTGACAAGACCGCCGCTGATATCACCGAAGGTTATGTATTCGAAATAAAGCTGAACCCCAACGCCAAGTGGCAGGATGGCACCCCCATCAATGCGGACAGCTACATCTACTCCATGAAGCAGCTGCTCAACCCCCAGATGGAACCACTGAAAAAAGGAGAAAAAAGTGGTAAAATAGGAGTGAGAGAGGTGAAAGAGAGAATGAACGGGCAGCAGAGCTTTACGGATATAGAATATACAAACAGAAAACGAGCAACTAAAAGAGAAGTATTCCTGAAAAGGATGAATGCGATAGTGCCGTGGGATGAGTGGGTAAAAATCGTAAAACCATATTATCCGAGCGGCAAACGAGGAAGACGGCCAAAGGAAATAGAGCAGATGCTGCGCATGGTAATGCTGCAAATGTGGTTTAACCTCTCAGACGAGGGAGTAGAAGAAGCAATTTACGACAGCTATGCCATGAAAAGCTTCATGGGAACTAACTTTTCTGCCGGAGAGCAGGTCCCGGACGCAACAACGCTGTGCAAATTTCGCAAATTGCTTAACGATAACGGTTTGCAAAGGAGTTTCTTTGCGCAGGTACAAGAGATGCTTGCAAAGGAAGGAAAGCTGGTAACAGGCGGGACGATTGTGGATGCAACCATAATAAATGCTCCGGAGTCGACCAAAAACAAAGAAAGATGACGCGACCCTGAGATGGCTTTCACAAGGAAAAACGCAAAACTTTATTTCGGGATGCGTGCACACATAGGCGTGGATCCATGCTACGGCTTTGTAAATAATGTGGTATCAACGGCGGCTAATGTCGCCGAATGTAAGGTTGCGCCAAAACTTCTGCGGTCGGACGATAAAGTGGTTTACGGGGATGAGGGATATCTGAAAATGGACAGATATGTTGAAGACGGAATCAAGCGGGCATATAGAATCAACCGGCAGGCCGGGACATTTAAGCGGCACTACAACGATAGTCTGTCATGGAAGTTTGAACATGAGATAGAAAGACGAAAATCCAGAGTAAGGCGGATTGTCGAGTTTGCATTTCATATAGCCAAAGACATATTTGGATGGCGAAAGCTGCGCTACAAAGGCATATATAAAAACGACTGCTTTGCTCAATTACTGTTTGCCTGTGTTAACCTTTATAATCTTGCCATAGGATAACTATGTCCAAAATGCGGATAATTTCCTGTTTTACACCGTAAAAAGCAAAGGAACTCTGCCCTATACTTCCAAGTTCCTCTGCTTTTCACTTTTCAGCTGCTTTTATTCAGTGGTTCCCAGATGAGGAACTACCGTGCCAACCTGTACTATGCCGGTGAGTCCGCTGTTGCCGGTGGCAGCGCTTACTATAATGCTGGCGCACCCATCTACAACCCCATGGTTGCCCCTATGGCGAAGGCGAAGAAGGCGATTATTCCTACGATCTGGATGCCGGTATCGAATCCGGTATGGCGTATGTTAACGTCACCAACGAAGGTATGACCCTTTACAGCATGAGCCTTTCAGATCTGAACAGCAATTATGGTCTTGGCCTTGACGAGCAGATAGCTGCTCTCGGCAGCGAAGCCAACCCGTATGGTTACACCCAGATAACCGCCGAGAACAAGGAAACCGTAGTTACCATAATCAACACTATACTTTCCGGTCTCTTTGGTATCACCGATGAAACCGAGCAGGCTAACTACCTTAAGGAAGCCCTGTTTGTTGACAGCGGAGAAAAGGGTGCAGAAGCTGATTACGACACCACCGTCGGCTGATACAAGGTTGATGATTATACCATCAACTACGTCATGGAATCCCAGATTGATTACTACTATGCTCTGACCTCCTTCACCAGCACCTGGCTGGTATACGAGAATCTGTATGAAGCCAGTAAGGACACTACCGGTGCTCTGGTAACCACTAACTATGGCACCAGCGTTGAAACCAGCATGTCCTATGGTCCCTATAAGCTCGTCTCCATGCAGGATGACAAGCAGATGATTTTCGAGCAGAACGAAAACTGGTACGGTTGGGAGAAGGGCGAGGATGGTACCCTCGTATCCTATACCAACTACGAAGTTGACGGCGAGACCAAGCAGCGCTATCGCGCCACCAAGATTGTCATCGACGTTATGACCGACGACGCCGCCAAGCAGGCCTTCCTGAAGGGCGAACTGACCGACTGGGCCCCCTCCGACGAGGAAATCCCCAACTACGCCACTTCAGAACAGCTTTACAAGGCTGACGAAACCTACACCATGTCCTTCTTCTTCAACTGCGGTCTTGACGCTCTTAAGACCATGGACGAAGCCAAGGGCAACACTAACTCCGTCGTACTGAGCAACATCAACTTCCGTAAGGCCTTCAGCTTTGCGATAGACAGGAACGAGTGGGTAGGCGCAACCGCCGGTTACACCCCCAGCTTCGGTCTGATGAACAATCAGTACTACTATTACTTCTATAACAATCCTGATTCCATGTACCGTCTGTCCGATCCTGCCATGCAGACTGTCTGCGACATGTACGGCGTGCAGTATGGCGAAGGCCAGGATATCGTTATCCGTATAGCCTATAAGAAGGGCGCGCTTGATTCCACCGATAACAAGCAGCTTGAGCTGATGAACAAGTACATCAACGCCGCTGCTGAAGGTTCCGGATTTGGCAAGATCACCCTTGAAGGTCTGGGCAATATCAGCGACCGTTACGGCGATGTGGCCAACGGCGAATATGCCATCGGTTACGGCGCATGGGGCGGCGCGGCTCTGTATCCGTTCCGTAACTTCCAGGTCTACTGCGATAATGAGCAGTATGACATAAACGAAGCCGGTTGCTGGGATCCTTCCACCGAGAAGCTGACCCTGAACGTCAATGGTGAAGATGTGACCATGAGCTGGAAAGACTGGTCCCGCTCCATGATCGGTACCGGTATATTTGTCGGCGAAAGCAATGAAGTTAAGCTGCAGATTACTGCTAAGATGGAAGAACTCTACCTCCAGAAGTACTATCGTATACCTCTGGCCACTTCTACTTCCTGCACCATGTTGGCCTATAAGTGCAACTACTATACTCCTGACTATAACCTCGCTTATGGCTGGGGCGGTATGGAATTGCTGGTCTTCAACTATAACGACGCCGAGTGGACCGAGTATGTTGCAAGCCAGAGTAGCACTCTGAGCTACGAATAAGATTAGATTCTTATCGGTAAAAACGATATAGTTAGCAAATGAACGTTCCGCAGGGGGAGGCGACTCCCCTTGCGGGATAAATGCAAAGAAGGCCATCTTTCCAACCGCTGTTTTTTGAGCATATATTCTATTATTTTCTATTAATCGCAATAATCAAAAACAAATAATCGCTAATAAACGATGTAAAAAAGAAGGAGAGATTCGGTGTTTAAATACATATTAAAAAGGCTTGGCCTGATGCTGGTAACGTTTATGATAATAACGTTTATCACGTTCCTGCTCATCAGGGCCCTGCCGAGAGATCTGCCCATGGATACGGTGCAGAAAGAGGCTATTTTGGCCCGCTGGAAGGCGGTGGGCTACAATGAGCCGCTGCTTAAGCAATTCTATATTTATGTAAAGAATATTGTCACCAGTTGGGACTTTGGTACGTCTTGGTATATATCGTACCGCACGCCTGCCGCGGAAGTACTTGGCGGAAGGCTGCTGCCCACGGTTATGATAAACTTTTACTCAATGATATTCTCCGTGCCCGTAGGCATACTGTTTGGCATTTATGCTGCCATTCGCAAAAATAAATGGGACGATTCGCTTATCAGCACCCTTGCTATGGTATTTATATCCGTCCCGAGTTACGTTTATGCTTTCTTGGTACAGTATTTTCTGTATTTCAAGCTTGGCATTCTTCAGATTACCATGTATTCGTTGGCGGATGCCGGCGGCAGCTACTTCACAAGCAAGATGTTTGTAAGTATGATTCCTGCCATAATCGCTCTTTCCTTCGGCTCCATTGCAAGCTATACCCGCTTCGTCAGGGCTGAACTTACCGAGGCATTGACTTCCGAATATATGCTGCTTGCCCGCACAAAGGGTCTTACCCGTGCGCAGGCCACAGCGCGCCACGCGCTGAAGAATGCCTTCGTGCCCATACTTCCGTCCATATTGTCCGAATTTGTGGGTCTGCTTGGCGGCTCCATGATAATCGAGCAGATATTCGCGGTTCCCGGCGTTGGCCAGCTTTATATGAAATCGCTGAGCCTGCTGGACTACGACGTATTTATGATGGATTGTATCTTCTATACTTTCATCGGACTGCTGGCCGGTATCGTAATGGATCTGAGCTACGGATTCATCGATCCTCGCATCAGAATGGGAGAGAAATAGTATGGCTGATAAAAAGTACGAAAAGATCGCGCCCGAAAAGTTTGAATTTGTCAACATTCACGAGCGCTTGACAGATACAAAATTCGATGATAAGCCGATAGGCTATTTCAAGGATGCCTGGATACGCTTCCGCAAGAACAAGGCTTCCGTTGCCGCGGCTGTAATAATAGTGCTCATATTCCTGTTCTCGTTCAGCGCGCCGTTGCTCACCCCGCATGAAAACGGCTTTATGGACGTGGCCTATACAAAGAAGGGCCTGCGCCTTACCGCATTCAGGCGTATGGGCATATTCGATGGCGGCATGAACGGCAACTACTCTGAAGTTGGCCTCGTAAAAGCCATGGGTATTGGCGTTGGCGCAGTGAATTGGGACGGCAACGGCGTTTCTATGGCGGAAGGTATGTAGAGCGAGTATCAGCCGATAATTAAGCTTGGCGATACATATACGCAGATAGACGCTACCAAAAAGGAAAAGACCTATTACAATGCCCGCACGGACGTGTATTTGAACGTTGGCTTTATGTACAAGAGCATTGAGCAAGCAGAACTTGCCAATATTCAGGCGTATGAACAGGAAACCGGCAGGCATGTGCTGTATCCGCTATTATATGTACAGGAACGGCTGTGAACCGGAATATGCCTTCGGTACGGACAGCCATGGTTATGACCTGATGCTCCGCCTTGCGGGCGGTCTTAGGCTGAGCCTGCTGCTGGCGGTGAGCGTATCGTTCATTAACTTCATAATCGGCGCATGCTACGGCGCGATAGAAGGCTTCTATGGCGGCACGGCGGACCTGATAATGGAGCGCATAACCGGATATACTGGGCAACGTGCCTTTCATAATCGTTGCAACATTGTTCCAGATGCACCTTTCCGCAAAGGTTGGTGCGATACCATGCTTGATCTTCGCGTATATACTCAACGGCTGGATAGGCTTATGCTGTGCGCGGCGCTGGTGGCAGTATATAACCAGGGCGTGTTTACCGGCGTAATGTACGGCCTACGCCGCATGAAGGACATATTCTTGCCTTTCATTAAATCGGAATATGTAAAGTATCCCGATTATAAGCACAAAAAGGAAGCGAAGAAGATAAAGAATTACTCATTCCTTTTCTTCACCGGTCTGCTGCTTACGATTCCGGCGATATACTTTATGGTTCGCTTCTATCAAATTCCATAACCCAAACAATAGCCGGCAGGGGATAGCTTTCTGCCGGCTTCTCTTTTTCACAATTATTACCTATCTTTTGTTTCCCTGCATTCACCATTATTGCCATGGATATGCGGTATACTATACAGCGTATAAATTATGCAAGGAGTATGCAGGGAAATGCTTCAAATACGCAACATAAAAAAGCAGTACGTTACAGGAGAACTTACGCAAAGGGCGCTGGATGGAGTATCGCTGAACCTGAGAAAAAATGAATTTGTGGCAATACTTGGGCCATCGGGCTCGGGCAAAACAACGCTGCTGAATATAATAGGCGGACTTGATCGCTACGACAGCGGGGATCTTATAATAAACGGGATATCTACCGCCAAGTATACCGATCGCGATTGGGACTCGTATCGAAATCATACGATAGGTTTTGTATTTCAAAGCTATAATCTTATACCTCATCAAAGCGTGCTCTCTAATGTTGAGCTGGCGCTGACCATATCAGGCGTGGGCCGCACGGAGCGACGGGAGCGCGCTAAAAGAGCGCTTGAGCAGGTGGGCCTGGGCGATCAGCTGCATAAAAAGCCCAACCAGATGTCTGGCGGGCAGATGCAGCGCGTGGCCATTGCGCGGGCGCTTGTGAACGACCCGGACATATTACTTGCTGATGAACCCACAGGTGCTCTTGATACCGAGACATCTGTGCAGGTGATGGATATGTTGAAGGCCGTGGCTAAGGACAGACTCGTTGTGATGGTTACGCATAATCCTGAGTTGGCGCAGAAATATGCCACCAGAATAGTAAGGTTGCAGGATGGTAGAATAATAAGCGATTCCGACCCATATGAGATAGACGAAGCGAGCTGCGGTGAGGCAAAGCATAGAAACATGGGCAAATCGTCCATGTCGCTTAGAACAGCGCTGGCGCTGAGCTTCAATAACCTTAGCACCAAAAAGGCAAGGACGCTGCTTACGTCATTCGCCGGCTCCATAGGCATAATAGGCATTGCACTTATACTTGCGCTGTCAAACGGCGTAAATACATATATTCAGAATACGCAGAAGGAGACCATGGCGGCGTATCCCATAACCATAGAGGAGCGCGCGATAGATCTTAACTCCATGCGTTCGTCCGCAATAGGCACCATGAATGATGCGGAGCAGGGGAGCGAAACACATGGCGACGCCGTGTATTCGGACCCGACAGATCTAAAGCTTGTAAACAGCATGAGCGCAAGCATAACCGAAAACAACCTGAGCAGCTTTAAGCAGTATCTTGATGCGGACGGCTGCCCGATGAAGGACTACGTTGGCGAGAACGGCATTGTATATTCATACAACACCAAATTTGGTGTATACGCATATGACCCGGACGGCGTACTGCTGAATACGGACGGGAGCACGCTCGAAAACGGCGAAAAGCGGCAGAATGGCGTGATGACAATGATGAACCGCATGACGGGTATGAACCGGGGCGGCAACACGAACTTTTCAGAAATGCTGCCCGGGCGCGACGGGGAGAGTATAAGCCGCGCGGTGATGGACAGCTACGATGTTGTGTACGGTAAATGGCCGGAAAAGTACGACGAAGTGGTACTGGTGCTGTCCAAGGGCAACTCGCTGCCGTCAACGGCGCTGTATCAGCTGGGGTATTTGCCGTCGGCTGAGTATAAGGAGATAATGCACGCGCTTGAAAATAAAGAGGAGCATGAATTTGACACGGCGGAGTGGAGCTACGAGGATATATGCTCACATGAATTGTTCCTTATTCCGGACTGCGACACATATATAAATGGCGAAAACGGCAACTATGAATGCATTGCGGATAATGACGAGAAGCTGGAAAAGCTGCTGGACTCTGCTGCTAAGCTGAAGATAGTAGGCATAATAAGGCCCACAGAGGACGCGAAAAGCGCAAACATAACGGGAGCAGTAGGCTACACACGTGCGCTGAGCGAATATATAATCGACCACACATATGAAAGCGCAGTTGTGAAGGCACAGCGGGAGAGCAAGGACACGAACGTGCTCAGCGGCATGGCGTTCGCGCCGGAGGATGACGCGGCGCGCATAACGGACGTGAAGAAGTATATAGGCGAGTTGGGCATAACGCAAAAGGCCGAAATATATTCAAGGATGATTGCAGCCAACCTCGATGCTGCTGCGCAATATGCGCCCATGGGCGAGAGCGAGCTGGCTGTGGGGCTTGACATGGCGATTGAGAATGCGGATGATGAAACACTGCTTTCACTTTATGATGCATATATATCCGCAGGCAGCTACGATGAAAATATGGAGGCGTTCGGCGTGGTGAGTTACGATGCGCCAAGCTCCATAAGCATATATTCGGACAGCTTTGAAACAAAGGATGCGATAGCGGCGTGCATAGACGATTATAACAATACGGCATCCGAAGAAAACAAGATAAGCTACACGGATTATGTGGGCCTGCTTATGAGCTCAGTAACTAAGATAGTTGACGTGGTCTCATATGTGTTGATAGCGTTTGTGGCGGTATCGCTTGTTGTGTCATCAATTATGATAGGCATTATAACATATATATCCGTGCTGGAGCGCACTAAGGAAATAGGCATACTGCGCGCGATAGGTGCGTCAAAGCGCAATATTTCGGAAGTGTTCAATGCGGAAACGTTCATAATCGGCCTGTGCTCGGGCGCGATAGGCGTTGGTATAACGCTTCTGCTGCTGATACCGGGCAATGCATTGATACATGAACTGACCGAGACTACGGCGGTAAATGCATCGCTTCCGGCGGGGAGCGCAGCGATGCTTATCGCGCTGAGCGTACTGCTCACGCTGATAGGCGGACTTATACCGTCCAAACAGGCGGCGCGCAAGAATCCCGTTACCGCGCTGAGGACGGAATAAGCCGAAAAAAGAATACACAATGTGCCTAAAATGCGCTGAACAGAGTACATCCTTTTGCCAAAGTTTTAGGTTAGTATATAGGCATACAAAGTACCGATGCGGTACGGAAAGGATGGTAAACAGCATGAAGAAATATTTAGCGTTATTATTGGCACTTATTATGCTGACGCAGCTTGCGGCGTGCAGCACCATTGACAATACGGGAGATACGGCGGAAACAGCCCAGCCGACGGAGCAGGGCACGCCGCCTGACGGTACACCTCCCGATGGACAGATGGGCGGTAATCCTCCTGACGGCAACCCACCGGGAGGCAACGCGCCCGGCGGCGAAGTTAACCAGGGCAGCAGCGCAAATACCATAGACGAGGATGGAAGCTATTCTGGCGAAAGCTATACTTCCACCGGGGATGATGAAAACGTGCTGAGGATAGACGGGACGAGCGTTATGCTGGACGGCATAAGCGTGGACAAAGCAAGCGGCGCAAGCAGTGACGCTGGGGGGTTGATTTTTATACGTACATAGCGTATAATTAAAAGCACCGGGCAACCGGCACAAAGTGAATAAATATCAGATGGGCTTTGCCGGAGATTTTCCGGCGGCGGAATGGGGTGAGATGCCCCGCGAGTCGGTCACTGTGATACCGTAAAAGGTTAAGTCAGATACGCTTTAGGCCCAAGGGTTCCTGCCGTCACCGGGAAGCTGCTTCTTTACGCAATATATTGTCTGTGCAGCTTCGGCATGCACAGACTTTTTATTTTACTTAGTGCGGCATGGAACCGATGAAAAGCAAGATGCCGAAAAACTTAAAATGATTGTTACAGAGTGAGTACGGTATACATAATGATGCGGTTTGAATAGACAGCAAGCCTATCTCCTTGGCGGCTGGCCGCATAGTTAGTTACAACCGCCCTTCGTATTGTACCGGCGAAGGGCGGCCTCCTGATAAGCGGGCGAATATGCCTTTACATAAGCACAGTACAACCTCACAAAAAGCATGGCCGGCAGAACAGCCGGCTTTTGCTTTTTATCCGCCCATAAAAAGTAAAAGTAAAGATAAAATGAGAAAATGTGATTTTTCTCATAAAAAAGTCCTTGAAATTTACTGGATACCGGCTTACAATTGGAGTGTACTCTATGAATGAAAGGAATGGAAGAATAATATGCCGAGAAGATATGATAGAGAGGAAGCCAAGAGAAGAATACTATCTGTATGCGTAAAGCTGTTTATTGAGAGGGGCTACGAAAAGACAACTACCGCCGAAATACTGGAAAAGGCGGACGTTACGAACGGCACGTTTTATAATATATTCAGTACGAAGAACGGCGTGCTGATAGAGCTTACGAATTTCGTATTCGGACATCAGTTTGAAATGGCGCGGAACGTGGTAGGTAAGGATGCGGATCCGGTGCTGCTTTACGCCGTTGAAACCGCGATACAGCTTACCATGACGGAGCTGAGCAACAACATGAGGGAGCTTTACGTTGAATCATATTCGTTCGCGGAAACTTCGGAATATATATATCAGCATACATCCACGGAATTGGCCAAGATGTTCGCCAAATATCTGCCGGACTATGAGGAGAGCGACTTTTACGAGCTGGAAATAGGTACGGCGGGCATAATGCGCGCATATATGGCGCGCCCGTGCGACAAATATTTCAAGCTGGAAATGAAGCTTGAAAGGTTCCTGAACATGGCGCTTTGCGCATATAAGGTTCCCGAAGAAGAACGCAAGGCGGCGATAAAATACGTTGAATCGCTGGACATACGCGGCATTGCCAACGACGTTATGCAGCGGCTTTTTAAGATGCTCGCAGAGAAATATAACTTTACACTTGATTAGGTGTAATCCCGAAATATGGCGCGGCGGCGTTCGCTTTACGGCGGATACCGCCGCTTTTATTTGCATAAAAGTAAAAATTGCAGCTCAGAATTGTAAAATTGCGGTTTGAAGGCAGGGATTTCATATTTTGTGTTGAAAAACAGCTAAAAGAGGTTATGCAGGAGGTGCGGCATGAAGGAAGAAATACTATCCGGTGCGCTTAGGATAAGGGCTGAAGAACTGGAAAAGCAGTTGCTGAGCCCATACGCAACGCTGTCCGTAAATACGCGCGGCAGGCAGTATCCGATGGAAAAATGCCCTATAAGAACGGAGTTTGTGCGCGACAGGGACAGGATAATACATTGCAAATCATTTCGCAGGCTGAAGCATAAAACACAGGTGTTCCTTTCGCCTGTTGGCGACCATTACCGCACGCGGCTGACGCACACGCTGGAGGTAAGCCAGATAGCGCGCACGATAGCGCGCGGACTTAGGCTGAACGAGGACCTGACAGAAGCAATAGCCATGGGGCATGACCTTGGGCACACTCCGTTCGGCCATGCGGGGGAGAAAGTGCTCAATTCGCTGGTAACCGGAGGATTCAGGCATAATGAACAAAGCCTTAGGGTAGTCGAAAAGCTTGAAAACGGGAAGGGGCTTAATCTTACGTTTGAGGTGCGCGATGGAATACTGAACCACCCGAGCGATTGCCGCGCGGCAACGCCGGAAGGGCGGATAGTAAGCCTGAGCGATAGAATAGCATATATAAACCACGACATTGACGATGCGGTACGCGCGGGTATATTGAACGAAAGCGATTTGCCCAAAAGCTGCGTGGAGCTGCTGGGCGCATCGCACGGAGAAAGGATAAATACACTTATACTGGACACCATCGCAAACAGCTTCGACAGCGCGGAAATACGCATGAGCAGCGAAGTCTGGGATGAATTCAAAAGGCTGCGCGACTTTATGTTTGAAAGAGTGTATTTGAATAAAAACGCAAAGCATGAGGAAACGAAGGGTATGCACGTTATTGCGGAGCTGTTCAAATACTATAAGGAGCATATAGACGAACTGCCGGAGGACTTTAAGAAAAACGTTGAGGAGGACGGCAAGGAGCGCGTTGCGGCGGACTGGATAGCCTGCATGAGCGACCGCTATGCCATATCCGATTACGAGAAAAAGTTCGTTCCGAAGGAATGGATGTGAAAATAAAAACAGGAGCAGGAAAAATGCCTTTTGCAGCGAAATATTATTTCGCAAAGAAAATGGGCGAATAAACAAGAAAGGGGCGATATTATGGCAGCATTTCCTGAGGAATGGCTGAATGAGCTTCTTTCAAAAACGGATATTGTGCGCGTTGTTGGCGACTATGTTTCCCTTACGCCCAAAGGCGGAAGATTCTGGGGCTGTTGCCCGTTTCATAATGAAAAAACGCCAAGCTTCAGCGTAACGCCTGAGAAGCAGATGTATTACTGCTTTGGCTGTCATGCGGGCGGCGGGGTTATACATTTTGTTATGGAGGCGGAGCGTGTAAGCTATGTTGAGGCAGTAAAGCTGCTGGCGCAGCGCGCGGGCATGGAACTGCCGGACGAGGTGAACGACGCACGGTTGCGTGCGGAACGGGCATATAAGGAGAGGCTGTACAACGCATGCAAGGAAGCGGCAGTTTTTTATAACAAAAAGCTGCTGAGCGCGGAAGGCAAAGCGGCGCAGGAATACCTGAAGCGGCGCGGCATAGGCGGAAAGATGGCAGTGCGCTTCGGCCTTGGCTATGCACCAGAGGGCTGGCACAACCTGATGGACTATCTTGAACAAAAGGGATACAGCCGGAAGGAAATGATTGACGCCGGCCTTGCGATAGCATCAAAAAAAGACGGCGGGGCATACGACGCATACCGCGGAAGGCTTATTTATCCTATAATATCCGCCACGGGCAGGGTGATGGCATTCGGTGCGCGGACGATGAAGAAGGACGACGAGCCAAAGTATATAAACACAGGCGATACGCCCATATACAACAAACGTTATAACCTATATGCATTGAATATGCAGCGGGGTAAGCGCGTGGGCGAGCTGATAATGGTTGAAGGGTACATGGACGTGATAAGTCTGTTCGCTGCGGGGATAGAGAATGCAGTGGCATCGCTCGGCACAGCAATGACGCAGCAGCAGGCGCGGCTGATAAAGCGCTATGCTGACAAAATGTATTTGTGCTACGATGGTGACAGCGCCGGACAAGCCGCAACGCTGAGAGGACTCGACATACTGTCTGCCGAGGGGATAGACCCGAAGGTGATAGTTATTCCGGGCAACATGGACCCGGACGATTATGTCAGAAAGTTCGGCAAAAACGGGTTCCTTGAACTGCGGGACAGCGCGCTGGACGCGAACACATTCCGCCTGACAAATCTGGCGGGAAAATACGACCTGAAAACACCGGACGGGCGGGAAGAATTTGCTAAGAAGGCATGTGCGTTCGTTGGATCGCTCCAGCCGGTGGAACGCGAGCGGCACATAGCCTTTATATCCAAACGGACGGGGCTTAGCGAAGCGGTGGTGAAAGCGCAATGCGGCCTGTTCGCAGCGGGAATTGAGAATATGCCTGCCAAAAGCAGGAATACTATGGGCAAAGCGCGAAAAGAGGCGGAGAACGAATGGGACAGCGCAGAGCTGACCATATTGAGCCTGATGCTGATGGACGCGGATACGGCGACATATACCGCAGCGGCAATGATGGAAAGAGGAGTTGAACTGCAAAACGAAGCGATAAGATCTGCGGCAGAGGAGTTGCTGATAAAGTATGCGGGCGGCGAAAATACAAGCACAGCCGTGATGATAAGCGAGCTGGAGCCGATGCAGGCGGAAGCAGTAAGCGCGGCGGAAGCGCAGGCGGAGAAGATAAAGGGAGACGTCAGGCAGATTGCCGACGACTGCGTGAAGCGAATGCTTAAAGCGAAGTTGAGCGCAGAGTTGGAGGACGAATTCGCCAAGGCGAGCGGGCTTGAGGGCGAAGAGAGAAAACAGAGCCTTAACAAGGCGAACGAAATAGCAAAAAAGCTGAAGCTTTTAAGATAGTTTGAACACAAATTTTGCAAAGGGGTGGCTGGTTTTGGAAGCAAAGGAACCAAAGAAGAACAAAATCGATGAACTGATCGAGCATGGTAAAGCGAAGGGCGTACTGACCTATAAGGAGGTTATGGACGCGCTGAACGAAACGGACATGGACAGCGACCAGATAGAGAAGCTGTATGATAAGTTCGAATCCATGAACATTGACGTGGTCGATGAAGAATTGGAAGTGCCTGAAAACATAAACGAGGAAATAGCTGAGATTGAAAACGATGCTTCTCTTGGCGAAGGCATATCCATTGACGATCCGGTAAGAATGTATCTGAAGGAGATAGGCAAGGTTCCGCTGCTGAGCGCAACGGAAGAAATAGAACTGGCCAAGCGCATGGCAGATGGCGACCAAGAAGCGAAGAAAAAGCTTGCCGAGGCTAACCTGAGGCTTGTTGTCAGCGTTGCGAAGCGCTACGTAGGGCGCGGTATGCTGTTCCTTGACCTTATTCAGGAAGGCAATTTGGGCCTTATAAAGGCGGTTGAAAAATTTGACTACAGAAAGGGCTACAAATTTTCAACCTACGCAACATGGTGGATACGCCAAGCCATAACCAGAGCCATAGCCGATCAGGCGCGCACGATAAGGATACCCGTACATATGGTGGAAACCATAAACAAGCTTATCCGCGTGAACCGCCAGCTTTTGCAGGAATACGGCCGCGAACCGAGGCCGGACGAAATAGCCGCGGAAATGGGCATATCCGAAGAAAAGGTTCGCGAGATAATAAAGGTTGCGCAGGAGCCGGTTTCCCTTGAAACCCCTATCGGTGAGGAAGAGGACAGCCACCTTGGCGATTTTATAGCGGACGACGTTACCCCTGCGCCCGCGGACGTTGCGGCTTTTACGCTGCTTAAAGAACAGCTTATGGAAGTGCTGGATTCCCTTACCCCGAGGGAGAAGAAGGTGCTTAGGTTGCGCTTTGGCTTGGACGACGGCAAGGCAAGAACGCTTGAAGAAGTGGGCAAGGAATTTAACGTTACGCGTGAGCGTATACGCCAGATAGAGGCGAAGGCACTGAGAAAGCTGAGGCATCCTTCCCGCAGCAAGAAACTGAAGGATTTTCTTGATTAAGTGAATAAGGGACTGCGCCGGTAAATACTGCCGGCGCGGTTTTTATAGGGAGAAGAAATGGAAAAGATATACTTTGCAAAGGTTAAACCGGGCGGACGCATACCGTCAAAACGTGATGAGGATGCGGGGTATGACATATATGGACTGATAGACGAACCGTATATAGTGCTTGAGTCGCGCGAAACGTGCATGATACCGACGGGCATAGCATCGGCATGCTCGGAAGAATATTATTTTCAGCTGCATGAGCGTGGCTCGACGGGCACAAGAGGAATATCCCAACGCTGCGGCGTGATAGACAGCGGATACCGCGGGGAATGGTTCCTACCCATAACCAATTTGAATACGAAGCCGCTATGCCTGAAAGCACCGGGGACGGAACTGCCGAAGAGTATTATTGACGGCGAGTATATTATTTACGACCTCACGAAAGCGCTGGCGCAGGCAGTGCTGCTTCCTGTGCCGAGGACGCAAGTGCATGAACTGAGCTACGAAGAACTGTGCAACATGAAGTCCGAACGGATGGACGGCAAAATGGGCAGCAGTGAAAAGTAGGCACGGTGAAGTGCTGATGAGAATAGTATATATTATTTGTTGACACAAGGCGGCGATGATGCTATAATAACCGAGTCGCCAATAGGGGCATGATGTAATGGTAACATAGCGGTCTCCAAAACCGTTCTTGAGAGTTCGAGTCTTTCTGCCCCTGCCAAAAACCTCTTTTGACTATCATGTCGAGAGAGGTTTTTATTGTTTTCACAATTAAAATCATGGTATAATTGTTTCGATAAAAACCAAATGGAGGTGCGTATGCTGCTTTTCGGAAACGTTTGCGACAAAAACGGTAATCCCGTCAACGATGCCATAATCGAGGTTAAGAACGAGCAGTTTTCAACGGTTTATAATACCATGAGCGATGAAAACGGCTGCTATTCAATCGATTTGCCTGCCGGAAAATACCCGTTTATAACCGCCGTTAAGGATTACGGCGTGAATTTCCTTGAATTTTGGTGTCAAAATATAAATATCGGGCAAGATACCCGGCTTGACGTCCGGTTTGATACGCTTGAAATATACGGCCTGCATGTGTTCGGGGTAAAGGGTGCATTTCCGTCCTTAATGGTTTATTTCCGCCCGATGAGCTTGGGAAAATACAAATCCGGTGAAACCGATATTTGCCCGGAGATAAAAAGTCTGCGCGTTTATATAAATGAAAATGAGGTTCCCGTACTTAAACGGAACAGCGTATTAGAGTATTGCGGAAACAGCGATATGAGAGCCTACCTAATTCAGGCTGCGCTGCCAGATGGCATTGACGCGTGGGAACGATTGGATATTGAGATAAGGGATGCGGATGACGCATTCGGAATGGCCACGATATTTGCCGTGTGATAATTGCAGGACATTGCGGCTGTGAATTCCTTCACCAAAAAGTTAGCAAAACGGGCATTTTAGCGCATGTTGCAGACAAAAATAAAAATTCATCCAAAATTTTTGCAAAAAAGCGTTGACAAAAAGAGGAGTGTTTGGTATTATAGTCAAGCGCGCTGGGAAACGGACAAGAGAGACCGGAAGGACAGCGGGAACGCACCTTGAAAACTATATAGTGCAAGATCAAAAAAATAAGCAAGTAATTCAGGAAACGGTCAAGCAGGTTGGAAGGACCTGCGAGGCTGAAAACGAGAGTTTTTAGGCCAGAATAAGTAAACGAGCGCCGGGAATCAGAGATGATTTTTGGTGATCAGGATTTAACTCAAGAGTTTGATCCTGGCTCAGGACGAACGCTGGCGGCGTGCCTAACACATGCAAGT
>ERZ779888.358-NODE-358-length-56399-cov-12.306687_pt1 | contig 56399 bp, 48 predicted proteins | sample MGYA00511245_ERZ779888 | MGnify/ENA primary metagenome ERZ779888 (study PRJEB29588, sample SAMEA2155255) | human gut metagenome | biome: human gut; feature: human-associated habitat; material: faeces | place: Denmark | collected 2008/2010 ...
GCTATGTTCCTAATTTTCAGTGAAATATTTATTTGCTTATATCGAACTCACGTTAGTTAAGATATAGGTTCAGTTGCGAAGCGTATTCGTGGCGGAACTTGTCTATCTTCAATTCCACGATGACATGGCATTTCAAAATGCGGTGGTAAAACACGAGGTCGGCAAAGAAATAATCCCCGTCTATCAGGATTCTCTTTTGGCGTGCTTCGAAGCAGAAGCCATGTCCCATTTCCAACAGAAAGCGTTGCAGGTTGTCGAGAATGGATTGCTCCAAGTCGCTTTCCGTTACCAAAGCACGGTCGTTCAATCCCAAAAACTCCAACGTAACGGGCGTGTTAATAATGTCTTTGGGCTGTAATTGTGTGGCTTGCCGCTGCACCAAGGCAGACAAGGCTTCTTTGTTTTTCGACAATCCGCTGCGCTCGTAATAGAGGGAATTGATTTGCCGCTCCAGTTCTCTTGCTGACCAACAACCCCTTATTGCTTCCATTTCATAGAAAGCACGTTTGACCGGATTTTCTATTTTAGAAATAAACTTTAAATGAGAATACGGTAATCTTTCAAATAATCTATCAGCTTGTGTATTCCATTCACTTGGTTGATTATTAACGGATTGTAATTCGGCACTCACCGTGTGCCGAATTGGTTCTGTGAATTCGGCGGACAGTGTGTGCCGAATTTCGCTTCCTGCCAATATGTATTGTGCGATAGGCTCTTTCAGTTGCGGATAAACGAGGTACAACCGCCGGAACTCACGAAACCTGCGCTCGTTCAGTCCTTTGACATTCAACCGCTGTTCCAGTTTCTTCAACAGTTGTTCGCCGTATGCGGCACGGTCTTCACCGTTTTGCTCAAACTCCACGATATAGCAGCCCATGAGCCAATTGCGGGCAGTCAGGGCGAGGTTTACAGCGTGTGCGGCTTGCGCCTGCAACGTGCTTTGTATCGTGCTGATATGTTTTACTAATGCTTCAAAGTCCATAGTTGCAAAGGTAAGTCTTTTATGGTTAAAACTTTAATTCCAGCAGGCTGTTTATCGCCTCCTCTTTCAATTTATCCACCGCACGGGTGTATTTCTCCGTATGTTTCAGTCCGCTATGCCCGAGCAGGCTGGCAACCGTCTTGATGTTCGCCCCATTGTTGAGGATATTCACGGCGAATGAGTGACGGGCGCAATGCCAGCTTATGTGCTTATCTATCCCGGCTCTTTTCACCCAACGCTTGACGGATTTGCAGCAACTTTCATACGAAGGCAGGTTGAAGATGAGAGCGTCTTTGTTACCGTCTGCCGGCGGTTCTCCCACAAGCGAAAGAAGACCGTCATTGAGCGGAATGACCACACCGCTACTGGCGGAATGACCTTTGGTCTTGTTCTGCTCAAATTTTAGCAGCTTATTAGCGTAGTCGATATTCTTATAGGTAAGGTCTTTCACATCACAGAAGCGCAAGCCACAATACAGGCAAAAGATAAACGCACGCCTTACGTTGGGGTTCTCGTTGTCATAATGGCACGCAATCAACCGCTGGATTTCTTCCGGCGAAAGCACGTCCTTGCGTAGTATCTGGCTATCCGCCTTGCAGGTAACGCCTTTGCAGGGGTCTTTCAGCATCACATCGTGGTCAATCGCATAGTGGATAACCTTCTTGAAATGCTGGAAGATGCTTTTATCCCCTTCGCCCACGCTCCGGGATTGCAGATAAGCTACGAACTGTTCCATCATGTCCTTCGTGATAAGTTCCGGCTTGATGCCGAACTCGTGCATCGGGTAATGCTCCTTCAAAAAGTCCTTGAAACGGCTTAGGGCGATTTGCACCATCCGAATGTCTTTCTTGGTATAGTCATTGATATAGGCTTGAAAATAATCCAAGAAATTCACGTTCCGGTCTTTTTTCAGGCGATAGCCCAACATACTTTCCTTAAACTCCTGTTCACGTTCGGCACGTATTTTTACAGCAAGCTCCAGTGTTTCCTTGTTCTGCTGGCGTTCCGCAGGGGTACGTGGCTTCTCTATCAGATACAGGCTGAGGTTCTCTTTTCGCCTGTGATGCTTGATAGCGAACTTCGGCTTTCCCCACATCTTACCGCTTTCATAATACACCTGATTACCGTTTTCATCCAATACAGGCTTTTCCTCTCTACCCAAATAATACTCCAGATACAAACTAATTCTGCCGTCCGACAGCCTGTTTTGCTCCAATTTAGGGTTTTCTTTCGTTTTATTTTCTAACTTTGCCATTGTTTAGAGGTTTTATCCCGATTTAGGTACCATAACCGGGTGATTACGCTAAATAATTGATTTTCTTTTGTTTTCCGATATTGCAAAGGTACAAAAGAAAATGGAATTTCAAAGTGTACTAAAAGTGTACTTAATGACGAAAAATGGGCAAAATATGGCAAAAATAGAGAAAATAAGAAAGATGCAAATAATTGATAATAAGGAAGATAAATTCTTTTATTTTCCTATGATTTCTATGCCTTGTACCGGGTCTGGGTACAAGCAAATCGGTTAAGTATTTGATTTCAATACTTAGCCGATTTTTATTTTATCCTTGTCGTTGCTATTTGGAGATTTCGCGAACTGTAATTTCGCTCGCTAAATATCATTAGAGTGCCGTAGAGGCATCATCGAATCTCGTAAAACTTGCTGAACGCATTGGGCAATATGCGCCGTGATGATACGGGTCTTGCGAAATAACAAATTCCGTTGCCGCAATCAGATAAATCATAAAATCAATAACGGTACACTCTTTACATACTTTTTTTCCAACATTATATTGATGTTTTTAAGGAAAACTGAATGGTCTGCTTACAATTTTTCTTGACTAAATTTTGACAAAATATTTTCACAAAAGAGATGTGAACGGATGTTAAATAGGGCATATCCGAGGCCGGTTCGGGGCATACCGTCCTCTCATATACCCCATAACGTAGTCCGGAAAGATTGATTCCGTGTTCTGATATTGCCCATTTCGTCATGCGATAAAGCCCATTTCGTAGTGCGAAATGGCCCATATCAGAGGCTGAAATGGCCTATTTCGCAAGCCGAAATGGTGCTTTTTGCAAAGTGATAAAATACCCTTTAAATATAAACCGTTGATATTCAATGTCTTATAATAGCCTCTCATAACTCGCGTATTTGCGCCGGAAGGAGAGTCTGACGGCAAATACGCGCTTATTTTTCGGGGTATATCAGTAAACTCAGACCGAAAAACCAGAATCTGCTTTCAAATTGAAAGTAGCCCGTATTGTTCTGATTCCGGGAAAAGAAGAGGCACTTATTCAGAAGTGAATCCGCAGTTTCCCGGTTGCAAACAATCCCCGTAGAGTTTCTTATGAGCTATGGGAATATTGCAAAAAGACTTTTCATGATGCAAGGATGATTCTTTTATGTTTTCCACGATTGATAGAGTGAGCCACACATATGCGTGCGGTGCTTATTTTTTTTACCACATCTTTCCTCTGCAAGCTCTATCGTTCTTTTAGTCTGTTCACCATGTAAGTGTTTCTTATATGACATGCCTGACGGTGCGGGACAGACTGCCCTACGGTCTGATGTTTACTCCCGAAAAATGCGGTATTGCCACTTGTCTTTTTTGAAAAATACGGCGGCTTAGCCCGAACTCGTACGAATTATGATATATTTGAAGCGAGAAATAAGCAAAAAGTGGGAATTTTAGATTATTTTTGCAGCGTGTTCCGTGGTGAGTCTCGGCATGACATTATGTCGGAGTTCATCTTTAGTGATGTACTTTAGCGGTGCCGATGGCTGACATATGGTTAAAATGCGGGCCGATGTGCATGGCTTAGACTGTGGCGTCCGAGCTTGAGTGGTCGGTTTGTTGTTGACTTATGTGCCGGTATGGCAGCTCACGTGAAAGTCCTGAATGTCAGTCGTGCGCGGCCTATCCGTAAAAAGGAATACGCTGACAAAGATTGAAGAATGTTGAAGAAACGATAAGGAAATTATGACATATCATTTGCTCTGTACTTTGCTGAAAATACTGTCGTGCATTCCCTTCCGGGTGATGTATGTTATATCCGATTTCCTCTATTATCTGATATATTACGTGTTCAGATACAGACGTGCCGTGGTGCGCAAGAATCTCACGGAGTCTTTTCCGGAGAAAAGAGATGAGGAAATAAGGGATATCGAAAGGAAGTTCTATCGTTTCTTTACCGATAATCTGCTCGAGACGTGCAAGATGACTACCATCTCGGATAAAGAGATTGCGCGGAGAATGCGATATGTCAATATGGATACGTTCAACGCCGTACAGCGTGAAGGCAAGTCGGTGGCTCTGTACATGGGACATTTCGGCAACTGGGAGTGGTGTGCGTCCATGTCGCGGTACTTTGAGAAGAGCACCACATCGGCAGAGATATATCACAAACTGCGCAACGACACGATGGACCGTATTCTGAAACGCAACCGCGAACGTCTGGGTGGTGTCTGCGTGGAGATGCGCAAGACGGCGCGTTACATCAACGAGCAGGCGAAGGCCGGCAGGCATTGCGTGATAGGTTTCATAGCCGACCAGTCGCCACGATGGAAAGACTCGCGCCATTTCCTGCATTTCCTCAACCATGACGTGCCGGTGTTGGTGGGTTCGGAGAAGATAGCCAAGCACTACGGTTACGAGGCATGGTTTCTTAAAGTAAGACGTGTGAAACGCGGATTTTACGAGGCTGAGTATGTCAAGATGCACGATGATCCTAAGTCTTTGCCCGATTTTGAGCTCACGGCAATATATTTCCGCATGTTGGAACAGGCCATACAGGAACAGCCCGAGCTGTATCTGTGGACGCACCGGAGGTTTAAGCACGCGAGGAAAATGGACGGTGGAGCAGTGAAAAACGAAAATATATAATAAGAAGTTATATTGAATCATGGATATAGACTTTGTAATTACATGGGTCGATATGAACGACCCGCAGTGGCAGGCCGATTTTGCGAAGTATTCGGGAAAGCCGGAGAATACCAAGAACGGTGTGTCGGAAGCACGCTTCCGCGACTACGGTTTTCTGAAATACTGGTTCCGTGGGGTGGAGAAGTTTGCGCCGTGGGTTCGTAAGATACATTTTGTGACCAGTGGACAGAAGCCGGAATGGCTCGACGAGAATAATCCCAAGCTGAACCTTGTGCACCATAAGGATTACATCCCCGAGCAGTTTCTGCCTACCTATAATTCCGTGGTGATAGAGCGATATATTCATAAAATACCAGGTCTGGCAGAGCATTTTGTCTATTTCAATGATGACTTTTACATTATAAACAACGTGAAGACAGACCGCTTCTTCAGGAACGGACTGCCGTGCGACATTGCTACGTTCCTTTATAATCCGTCGTGGTCGCAGTGGTATAAGAGGATAAAGAACAATTTAAGGATAATAAACCGTCATTTCGACAAGAAGGAAGTGATGAGGCGCGACCACGACAAGTGGTTCGACAAAAGCTATGGCGCCAGAGCGAGGTGGAACTATATATTGAGACCTTATGGCAAGTTCATCACTCTGCGCACGCCGCACAATGCCCAGCCTTATCTGAAAAGCACGTTCGAAGAGGTGTGGGCCGTGGCCGGAAAGGAACTCACCGAGACGTCTGTCAACAGGTTCCGCGCCCTTAACGACCTCACTCCAGAGCTGTTCCGCACGTGGCAGATATGTCGCGGAAACTTCGAACCGTACAACACATACAGCGATACGAAGATGTTCCCGCTTATGATCAGACCCAAGCAGGCCGTGCGTGCGATATACAATCAGTCGTATTCCTTGATATGTCTGAACGATAATGTGCACATCCGCAATTACGAACAGGTGATGGAAAACATACGCAACGCCTTTGAGAGCATACTTCCCGAGAAGTCAAGCTTCGAGTTATAACGGTGACATAACCTGATGTTTACGTCTAAATAGATGAGAAAATGAAGAAAGCACTTGCCGAAATTATTGCCGGAGTGATACCGTGCAAGATGGCACGCAACAGATGGCGTGGCCTCCTGCGTTATGGAATACTGAACATCATCAGGCTTCAATACAGATTAAGACACGACCACACCGCTCCAAAATATTACCTCGCCGTGTGCGCGATAGCCAAGAACGAGGGGACGTATTTCAAGGAATGGATTGAATGGCATCACAAGATGGGTGTCGAGAAGTTTTATATCTACGACAACGAAAGCACCGATTGCACCAGAGAAGTGCTCGAACCTTATATAAAGTCGGGACTTGTAGATTATCTTTATTGGCCCGGACGCAAACGTCAGCTCGCCGCATACGATCATTGTTTCGAGACTCACAGGACCGAGGCGCGCTGGATAGCGGTGATAGATCTCGACGAGTTCATCGTGCCGGTGAAGGACGCCACCATTCCTGATTTCCTGCATCGCATGGAGAAATTCTCGTCGGTTGAGATCAATTGGCTGGTATATGGCAGCGGTGGAGCGGAGAAACGCGAGCCGGGTGGTGTGATGGAGCGGTTCAGATGTCATTCTCTTCCCGACAACAGACTGAACACCCACGTCAAGAGTATAGCCGATCCACGGCGTGTATGCACCATGATCGGTTGTCATGAGGCGGCACGAATGTCGGGCCGTTCGGCCGATTCGCATGGCGTACCGCTTACCAAAAGCTTCGGCGACCGTACGCCGCAACAGGATGTCATACGCATAAACCATTATGCGGTGAAGTCTAAGGAGGAGTTCATGGCGAAGCGTGCGCGTGGCAGGGCACGTGTGAACGGTACCCGGAATTTCGGATATTTCAGGCAATATGATTTGAATGATATAAAGGAATGAGTCCTTTTCTTCATGAGGATTCATGCTTATCGTCGTATATTTATAAACTATCAGTATGGTATCATGCAAATACAGACTCATTGAGTTGAAACATATCTTGAAGGAATATGTCCTTGTCAGGAAGATCGCGTCAAGGTCGAAGGCGCTCGGAAAGCCTGCGGCCGGACGTCCGGTTTATGTTGCCATGGTTGACGGATCGGCGAAGCATGGAGGCATGTGCGACCGTTTCAAGGGAATGATAACCCTATACGCATATTGCAGACACCGCGGGCTGCCGTTTAGAATAAAATATACTTATCCGTTCCGATTGGAAGATTATCTGTCGCCTGCGGCTTATGACTGGACCTTGAAGGATGGTGAATATACGGATAATCCTGAATATTGCAGGGTGCTTTATATGCGCAAGGAGTATCTTGCACGGCGACTCCTGAACCTGAAAACCGATAAACAGGTTCATTTCTATTCCAACAGGGATTGTCTGGATAGGATAAACGAGGCGTTCGCTTCGGAGAATGACATAGCAGAAGGCATGACTTGGGGCGGGCTTTTCCGCGAATTGTTCAAGCCGGGACCCGTGCTTGAGGAACGCATAAAGTCCATAAAGTCCGGACTTGGCGACGACTATTATGCCGCGGTATTCCGTTTTCAGAATCTTCTCGGCGATTTCAAGGAGTATCATTTCAAGGCAATCAACGACAAGGATAAGGCTGAGCAGCTCATAGAGAAGTGTCTTGATGCGCTCCGTAAGCTGAAGACTGAAAACGGTGACAGGGCATTGCTGGTCACTTCAGACAGCGTTACGTTCCTTAAAAGGGCGTCGCAGATAGACGGCGTACACATCATTCCGGGAACGCTTGTCCACATGGACGGCGGCAAAAACAATATATCAAGCGATAAATACGAGATATATCTGAAGTCGTTTCTTGATTTTTATGTTCTTAGTGAGGCTCAGAAGATATACAGAATAGGCACATCCTATATGTATCCGAGCGAGTTTCCTGTTTATGCGGCAAAGGTTCACGACATTCCTTTTGCAAGCATTGAGATCTGAAACCGATAGTCCTGTCACCATACATCATCCGTTATGATAGATATAAAAGACAAAAAAGACTGCTGCGGTTGCTCTGCATGCGCGCAGATATGCCCCAAACAGTGCATAAAGATGCTGTCCGACGATGAAGGGTTTGCCTATCCGTCGGTGGATAAGGATGCGTGTATAGGGTGTGGATTGTGCGAGCGTGTGTGCCCGATAATCAATTCCGGCGACGCGAAACGGCCGCTCAAGGTGTATGCTTCAAAGAACAGTGACGAAGGAGTGAGGGCCGACAGCTCGTCGGGAGGTGTGTTCTCTGCCATCGCCGGCGAAGTGATAAGACGCGGTGGAGTCGTGTTCGGCGTGACGTTCGACGACGTTTGGAACACTGTTCATACATATACTGAAGACCTTGCGGGACTTGCTTCGTTCCGCGGTTCAAAGTATCTGCAAAGCCGCATGGAACAGTCTTATGCCCAGGTGAAGAGCTTTCTGCAAAGAGGTAGGGAGGTACTCTTCTCAGGAACACCGTGTCAGATAGCCGGATTGCACGGCTTTTTGAGGAAGCAATATCCCAATCTCCTGACCGTAGAGATACTCTGTCACGGTGTCCCGAGCTCCAAAGTGTGGCAGAGATATCTCGATGATAAGAAGAAAGAATATCGTTGCGATGCGATAAGACGCATCAATTTCCGTGATAAGAAGAGCGGATGGGCCGGTTATAATGTTGCGATTGAGTTTGCAAACGGCATGGTTTACGAGCGCAGTCATAAGAAAGATCCTTATTTCAGAGGCTTTATCCGCAACCTGTATTTGCGTCCTTCGTGTTATGAATGTAAGTGCAAGAACGGCCGTTCAGGCAGTGATATAGTCATAGCCGACTATTGGAACATAAACAATGTGCTGCCCGAGTACAATGATGATAAAGGTGTCAGCCTCGTACTTATCAACACAGAGAAGGGCGCTTCGTTGTTCGGCTCGTTGTCAGAAAGCCTCGATTGCGTGGAGACCGGATACGAAGAGTGCGTCGGAACCAACAAAGGCTTTGCCGAACATCTGCCTGTCGGTGATGCCCGTGCGGCTTTTTTCAGAAAGCTCAACGGTTCCGCCTCCGGCTCATCATTCCCTGTAAAGAGCGGCCTTATGGAAAGACTGACAACCAAGATTGCCGTGTGGAAAAATAGAAACAAATGATATGAGAATAGCTATCCTTACCCTTCCGTTCAACATCAACTATGGAGGAATAATCCAGAACTACGCCTTGCAGACGTTCCTGCGGCAGATGGGGCATGAGGTTGAGACGATAAATCTCAAGAAAATACTCTTGTTCAAAAGATACGACGTGTCGTTTCTGAGCAGGATGTTCGGAACGGGAAAGTCCGGTTCACGCAAACAGGTACACAAGTTTATAGATGAACACATCAGTCTCACCGCTCCTTTTTACAACAAAAAAAACTTCCTGAGATACGATTTCTCACGGTTCGACGCCATCGTTGTGGGCTCCGACCAGGTGTGGCGCCTGCGTTATGCCTATCCGGACATATACACTTACTATCTCGACTTTATAAAAGATGAGGCCTTCTATGGCAAGAAGATACGTAAGATAGCGTTCTCGGCATCGTTCGGAATAGATGAGGCTGAATACACAGACGAGCAAAGGAAGCTGTGTGCCGGATATATAAAGGATTTCGATCTCGTCACCGTGAGGGAGAAAAGTGCGCTCCGTCTCATAAACGACGTGTACGGATGGCGGTGCAGCATACCGCCCATACAGATGCCCGATCCGACTATGTTGCTCGGCAAGGACGACTATCTGCGCGTGTCGTCACACGCAGATGACGCGGCAGACAACGGCGGATTGTTCTGTTATATCCTCGATATGACAGACGAGAAACGGAGTATCATCGACCGCATGGCTGCCGATTTGGGCGTGAGACCGTTCACGGTGAGACGCAGAAGCCATAAATGGTACGCCTCGTCTGACGCCAGAATGGTGCCTTCGCCTGAGGAATGGCTGCGTGCGTTCAGCCGTGCATCGTATGTCTTCACCGACAGTTTCCACGGCTCTGTGTTCTCGTTGATATTCCAAAAGCCGTTCATTGCCATCGGTAACAGGAAGAGAGGACTCGAGCGGTTTCACTCTCTCTTCGGGAAGTTCGGCCTTGACGACCGTCTGATATACGACATCAACGGATACACCCCCGACCTTATGAAGAAGCAAATAGACTGGTCAGGAGTCGCAGCCATATTTGATGAAGACCGCAAAAGAGCCGCCGATTGCCTTTCTTCGGTACTTTATTGAGCCGCGAGTGCGAAAAAAATGCCTGTCCGGTCATATTCTTTCCGTATGCGGTTGCCGTTCATCTTTTTTTTACTAATTTTGTCAAATGGCATCAGTACGGCGTATCAGGTCGTGTCTTCTGCCGCCATGCGTGAGTCAGAGTGAACAATAAGAGGTGAAAATAATAATCCATATAACATGAAGATGAAATCTAATGTGCCAGGACAACAGGTAGTTGTGTCGCTTACTTCGTTCCCCGCAGCTATATCGTATGCCGCTCAGGCCGTGCGTTCTATCCTCAACGGATCGGTCCTTCCGGACAAGATTGTGCTTTACCTCACGTTCTCTCAGTTTGGAACTGAGGGCATACCGCAGGAGTTGAAGAGCCTGTCCGAGCAGAATCCGATATTCGAAATACGCGATTACGACAAGGATATCAGGTCATACCGTAAGCTCATTCCCGCACTTGCCGACTTCCCCGAGGCGGTTATTATTACGATAGACGACGATGTGGCTTATCACAGACACATGCTGCGCGACCTGTTGCGCCTTCACGAGGCCATGCCGAACGCCGTGCTTGCCCATCGTGCCAAGCTGATGAAGCCCGGGCTGCCATACCGCACATGGCGTAAATACCGTTGGTATCATTTCCTGTTCAAGAAGATACATGTAAGCTACAGAAACATTCAGACCGGTGTGGGCGGTGTGCTCTATCCGCCGCATGCCTTGAAGAAAGACATGCTCGACGTGTCGCTCTTCACGCAGATAGCACCGACAACCGACGACATCTGGTTCTGGGCGGCGGCTGTAGCCAATGACATACCGGTGGTTCCGGTGCCTTTCGGATACAACAAACCTAAGGGATTAAAGAAGCCGCGGGAACTTTCGCTCAAGACCGTGAACTTCAAGGCGGGCACCGACCGCAATGCCGCCGCGTTGAAAGCCATTGTAGAGCATTTCCCGGAGGTAGGACAGAAAATAGCAAATGACACTAAAACCCACTAATACTTCATTCAATGAATGACCGACAGAAAATAATCGTTTCGCTCACATCATTCCCCCAAGCAATACCATACGCAATACAATCCATCCAATCCGTCCTCGACGGATCGGTACTTCCGGACAAGATCGTGCTTTATCTCACGGCGTCACAGTTCGCCGACTGCGGAATACCGAGCGAGCTTGAACGCCTCGCAGAGCGCAATCCCATATTCGAGGTCAGAACTTACGGTGAGGACATACGGTCTTACACCAAACTCATTCCTGCCTTGATCGATTTCCCCGACGACATCATCGTGACCATCGATGACGACATACTCTATCACGCCGACATGCTCCGCGACCTGTTGCGCCTGCACAAACGTTTGCCGCAAGCCATCGTAGCCCACCGCGTGAGACGTGTGGTTCTTAACGCGCCTTATAAGAAATGGCGAAAATACCGGTGGTATGACTTCCTCTTCCGACGCTACATCTTCGACCGCCATGCCATGCAGACGGGTGTGGGCGGCGTGTTATATCCGCCTCACTCGCTCGACGAGAAAATGCTCGATGCCTCGCTTTTCATGTCCATGGCGCCCATCAACGACGACGTATGGTTCTGGGCTGCAGCCGTGTCGCGCGGCACTTATGTCGTACCTCTCCGCAAAGGCTGTCGCCGGCCGTTCGAGATAGGCAAGCCGGGAAGCATATCCCTGAAGTCGGTAAACCTGAAACCGGGTGACGACCGCAACCGCAAGGCTCTCGAGAAAATACTCGAACACTATCCCGAAATAAGGAAAAAGTTATAGACCAAACATTTTATCTTCCCACAACACGATGAAATACTTCTTACCGAGAGACTATAAGTATAAGCACGTAAACGATGCCGGCAGCAAGGCCCGTATGGACATAGAGCACATAATGAGCAGGGCGGGCTACGTGCCGGTGGCAGAACCGTTTGTCGTGAGCAAGTCGCGCCTGTGCCATTTTGTGCGAACGATAGAGATACTCGTGCGCGCGTCGATGGTCATACGCAAGGGCGACATACTCGTCTTGCAGTATCCCACCAAGTATTATTCCCACATCTGCCGTCTGGTACATCTGCGTGGGGCAGAGGTAGTCACGTTCATCCACGACCTTCAGTGCTTCCGCAACAAGCGCAATTCCGAGCAGCGCGAGATAGCTCTGATGAATATGTCCGACGCCCTCATAGGTTGCAACCCCTCAACGTGCGGCTGGCTGCTCGAACATGGCTTCGTTGGTCACGGCCGTAAGAAGGTTGTCGAGTCGCTCGGCGCGTTCGATTTCCTGTCCGACGCCGCGTGTCCTGACCGCAAGGCCACGTGGCCCTTGCGCAAGATAGTTTATGCCGGTCAGCTCTCTCTGCGGAAAAACCGTTTCCTTTACGACTTCGGCTCTTTGATGGATGGTTATTCTCTCAATGTCTATGGCCGTGGATTCGACCGCACGAGTGCCGCAAATTCCGATAAGTTCGATACCAAGGGCTTCATGCTTCCCGACAATCTCATACGCACTTCAGAGGGCGATTTCGGTCTGGTGTGGGATGGCGGTTCGGTGGATTGCTGCGACGGCGACTGGGGTTCTTATCTTATGATAAACACACCGCACAAGATTTCGCTTTACATACGTTGCGGACTGCCCCTCATTATCTGGGAGAAGGCGGCGATGGCTGCGTTTGTGCGCGACAACGGAATAGGCATTTGCGTCAGCTCTCTGCGCGACATTGCCGGCATTTATGAGCGTCTCACACGTGATGAATACAATCGCATGTGCGACAACGTAATGCATGTCGGCCGTCAGATGGCTGAGGGACGTTATTTCGAGCGGGCGGTGTCTGCTGCCGTGAAGCGCATACGGTGACAGCGTTTCGCGTAGTTCCTATTCAGAAATAATAACGATATAGTCTGCTTTCAGATTGAAAGCAGATTTTATTTTTTCGGTCTGAGTTTCCTGATATACCCCGAAAAATAAGCGCGTATTTGCGGAATGACTCTTCTTCGGGCGCAAATACGCGAGTTATGAGAGGCTATTATAAGACATTGAATATCAACGGTTTATATTTAAAGGGTATTTTATCACTTTGCAAAAAGCACCATTTCGGCATGCGAAATGGCCCATATTAGAGGCTGAAATGGCCCATTTCGCACCCTAAAATGGGCTTAATCGCATGACGAAATGGGCAATATCAGAACTTGGAATCAATCTTTTCGGACTACGTTATGGGGTATATGAGAAGCCGATATGCCCCGAACCGGTCTCGGATATACCTGATTTAACATTCATTCACATCTCTTTTGCCAAAATATTTTGTCAAAATTTAGTCAAGAAAAATTGTAAGTATGTTGCGCTGGTTTTCGCTGAAAATGTCAATACGATGTGGAAAAAAGAGGATGGAAAGAATGTACCTTTCCTGCTGTGATTATTTGTTTTATTACGGCAACGGAATTTGTTATTCCAAAAACGGTTTGTCGGGCGGACCACAATACGTCAATGCACGTCGTTGAAAGGCGCGATAACATAAAAATGCGCCACCGTTGATTATTATACGGTGGCGCATTATTCATTATGAAAATAATATGATGTTTTGTGTCTTGCGCATCCTTTGCCGCGCGTGTTCCCGCGTTGCGGCGTCATGGCTTGTGCTTCAAGTCGGTACGCTACGGCCGTCAGAACGTCCTCAGAGCCGTGTTATTTGCTGCCGTTGTGGCATTTTGCGTACAGGCTGTCTATTATTCCGTCAGCCAGACCAATAACAGGAACGTGCACAAAATCGGCCTTCACGGTGTCGGCAATGGTGAGGAATATTTTCGCAGCCGGCACAATGACGTCGGCACGGTCGGCCTTCAGGGCATACTCCTTCATGCGTTGCTCCGGCGTGAGAGGCTCCAGCATGTCGTAGAGAGCCTTCAGTTCGCTCACAGGCAGACGCAGTCTTTTCTTGTCCTTCTTCTCCGCCATGCGGTAGAGTTTGTTTATGTTGCCGCCCGAACCTATTATGTTCACGTTGTCGAAATCGGCGGTTAGGCGTGTCAGGTCGCTCTTCATGGTCTCCCATGTCTCGTCCTTCACCGCGCCGCTGAGCATTCTCACCGTACCGATGTTGTACGACAGCGACTGTACCAGTTGTCCGTTTATCATCATGTTTATCTCCGTGCTGCCGCCGCCTACGTCCACATAGATATAGTTTCCAGTGCGGTCCTCGAGACACTCTATGTGGTTGTTGTATATTATTTGCGCCTCTTCCTGACCGTTTATTATCTCTATGTTTATGTCAGAATCCTTCAGTATCTTGTCTATCACTTTCTTTCCGTTGCGCGCGTCTCTCATTGCCGATGTGGCGCAGGCACGGTAGTCGGTCACCTCATAAATCTTCATGAGCTGTCGGAATGCCTTCATAAGGCGTCTGAGGTTCTTGGCCTTCTTCTCCGACAGTTCGCCGAGCGTGAACACGTCGAAGCCCAACCGCAGCGGCACACGCAGCAGCAGAGCTTTAGTGAGTCGTTTGCTCACCAGGTTCTCGTCGGCGTCCTCTTTCTTTATGAGCAGTCTCACGGCGTTTGAACCTATGTCTATCGCCGCGTAGCATCTTCTGTCTGTGTCAGTTGTTGTCTTGCACATGTTCTTCGGTCTTTTGTTTGTTATTCAACGCTTCTTTCTCTTTTATCTGCTGTTCCTTGTAATATTTGTACAGCTCTTCCTGCGATCTGAACATCACACCGTCCTCCGTCGTCCACGGTCTGTTCTCTCCGGTGCCGTCAACCACGCGTCCCTGCATGGTGTCGCGCAGTCCGTAGTCAACCACTCTCTCCAGATCTTCCTTTATCTTCTCGTCATATACCGGCGTGACCACCTCGATGCGGTTGTCAAGGTTGCGCGGCATCCAGTCGGCAGAGCCTATGAAGCACCTCTTGTCTCCGCCGTTGGCGAATATGTATATGCGCGAGTGCTCCAGGTAGCGGTCTATTATTCCGCAGATGTGTATGTTGTCGCTCTTTCCCGGAATGCCGGTCACGAGCGAGCAGTTGCCGCGCACCAGCAGGTCTATTCTCACCCCGTTCTCCGATGCCTCGTACAGTTTCTTCACCATGTCCGGGTCGGTTATGTGGTTTATCTTTATCTTTATGAATGCCGGTTTGCCCTGCTGCTTGTTCTTTATCTCGTTGTTTATCAGTTTGATGAACTTCTTCTTCATTTCGTTGGGCGACACGAGCAGCTCCTTGAACGTAACGGGGATGTAAGGCTTCTCGATGAAAGTGAACACCGAGTTTACGTCTCTCACCACGTTCTTCGCAGCCGTCATGAGCATGTAGTCGGTATATATGCGTGCGTTTCCTTCGTGGAAGTTACCCGTACTTATACATGCTATGTCGTTGCCGTTCTTCATGCTGATGTGCGTTATCTTGGAGTGCACCTTCAGGTTCTCCACTCCGAATATGACGTGTATGCCCGCATCCTGCATCTTCTTCGACCAGTTGATGTTCGATGCCTCGTCAAAGCGCGCCAGAAGCTCTATCACCACGGTCACCTTCTTGCCGTTGCGTGCGGCGCATATCAGAGCCTTCACCACCTTCGAGTCCTTGGCCAGACGGTAGAGTGTGGTCTTGATGCTCTTCACCTCCTTGTGTATGGCAGCCTCCTGCAACAGACGTATGTAGTAGTCGAAGCTGTGGTATGGCACGTGTATGAATCTGTCGCCGCTCTGCACAAGGCGCAGCAGACTCTCCTGACTGCTGTTCACCTCAGGGCGCACGATGGGTTTCCATGTAGGATATTTCAGGTCGTCGCGTCCGCAGTCGGGGAACGACATCAGGTCCTTATGGTTGTGATAGCGTCCTCCGGCGAGCACGGTGTCGAGCTTGTCGAGGTTAAGCAGGTTCATGATGCGCTTCTGCAGGTCGCGCGGCATGTTCTGGTCGTATATCACTCTCAGCGCGTCGCCCTTCCTGCGGCTCTTCACTCCCTTCGATATTTTCTGCAGGACGCCGTTGCGCAGGTCGTTGCCCATCTCCATCTCGGCGTCCTTTGTGAATTTGAACGAGTAGGCCTCGAAATGCGTGTATCCCAGTCCGCCGAAGATGTATGGCAGACAGTAGCGTATCACGTCGTCCACATACATCAGATATTTGTTGTCTTCTCTGTCGGGCAGTCTTACAAAACGTCCGCTGGCTTCCGTGGGCAGCTCTATCAGTGCATAGTCGCTCGACTTCTTGCCTTCGGTGTTCATCTTCACGCCGAGGTAAATGCTCTCGTCTGTCTCGTCGGTAAGCTGCTTGGCGGCGGTTATCCATACAGGACTGACAAAGCCGCTGAGCTTCTGCCTGAAGAACAGTCTGACGTACTTCTGCTGTTCTTCGTCCAGCTCAGTCTCGTTGAGCAAGAATATGTGTTCGTCGCGCAACTGCTGCGTTACGTTTGCTATTGCCTCCGCATATTCCTTGGCATAAGTGTTGTTCAGCTTGTTTATGCGCCTTATCAGCTTCTGTGCGTGCTCCTTTTCTTTTTTCAGACTCTTGTCCTCGCACTCTGCAATGCGGCTCAGCGTAGCCATGCGCACTCTGAAAAATTCATCGAGATTGTTTGAGTAAATTCCCAGAAAGCTCAGACGTTCCAAAAGTGGAACGTTAGTCTTTGTGGCTTCCTGCAGTATGCGGCGGTTGAAATACATCCAGCTAAGGTCGCGTTCGATGTAGTCGTTGGTCGCTTTCTTCTTGCTGCTTGTCCTGTTTACCATAGTTTGCTGTAAATTTTTTGCAAAGGTCGGATAAACATACTACAATAGTGCTACACACGTGTTACAATCCTGATACAGCCGTTTCGCGCATGAATGTGCCGCCGATGCGCTTCGCGCTGTGTCTCATGGAGTTGCGGCAGTGAAGCCCCGTCGTGTGTGACGCTGGCGCGCAGGCAGCGGGCATGCGCCCGTCATGCTTTGGAGTGGCCGTAGTAGCTTTCGGCCATTGCCACTATGGAGGCGGGCACCAGACTGCTTATGTCCTTTCCGTCCTTTATGAGTTGTCTTATCTCGGTGCTGCTCACGTCGTACAGTCCGGTGTCTATGAGCCGTACGCCGGTGGGCAGCGACTGCGTGTCAATATCGTATCTGCGCCGTGGATAAATCAGTATCTCGCACGTGCGCATAATGTCTTCGGCGTGATACCAGCGGCCGAAGTGCGCCCAGTTGTCGGCGCCTATCATCAGCACGAACTCCCTTTCGGGATAATCGCGCCAAAGTGCCTGTAGCGTATGCCATGTGTATGAGGGCCGCGGCAACGAAAACTCGTAGTCGCAGGCCTTCAGCCGTGTCTCGCCTTCGAGCGCCGTGCGTGCCATCTCCAGGCGTCTGGCGTCGTCGAGCAGTGTGTCGCGCTCCTTCAGCGGGTTCTGTGGCGACACCATGAACCACACTTCGTCCAGTCCGGCTTTCTCTGTCATCTGCCGTGCTATGGCTATGTGGCCGTTGTGTATGGGGTTGAACGAACCGCCGTAGAGTCCTGTGCGTATCTTATTCATCTTTTCTGTCTGTCGTGGATTGGCCGTGAGGAGTTGTGTGTTTACAGTCCGATAAACTCCTTCACGATTGCCAGTGTCTCTTCCTCAGCCTTCTGCAGGTCGTCGTTCACCACCACCCTGTCGAACTGTCCGGCAAACGACAGCTCGAATTCGGCGCGTGCTATGCGGTCGTCTATCACCTCCGGTGCATCCGTTCCGCGTCCTTCCAGACGGCGGCGCAGTTCTGCTATCGACGGCGGTTGGATGAAGATGCTCAGCGCGCGGTCGCCATAGAACTTCTTGATGTTGCATCCACCCTTCACATCAACGTCGAATACCACGTTGTCGCCTTGTGCCGACTGCTTCTCAACCTGCTCTTTCAGAGTGCCGTAGAAGCGGTCTTTATATACCTCCTCATACTCCAGAAACTCGTCGTTCTCTATGCGACGGCGGAACTCTTCGGGCGTGATGAAGAAGTATTCCACACCGTTACGTTCTGTTCCGCGCGGCTGTCGGCTCGTGCACGATATGGAGAATGCCAGACGCAGTTCCTCGTGTTTCATCAGCCAACCGATGATTGTGCTTTTTCCGCATCCGCTCGGCGCGGAGAATATTATGAGTTTTCCGGTTTTCGTATTGTCGTTCATGTGTATGTGTTTTTATATGATGTCGGCGCGTACGTGTCTGTCCGGACATGTCGCGCCGCCCCGTTTACCTTTTAAAGTGCGTTGAGCACCTGTTCCTTTATCTGCTCCAGCTCGTCTTTCATCTTCACCACTATGTTCTGCATCTCAGCGTTGTTGCTCTTGCTTCCGGTGGTGTTTATCTCGCGTCCCATCTCCTGTGCGATGAATCCCAGCTTCTTTCCCTGTCCGCCATTCTCTTTCATAGTCTCGCGGAAGTAAGCCAGATGGTTGGCCAGACGCTGTTTTTCCTCGCTGATGTCGAGCTTCTCAATGTAGTATATCAGTTCCTGCTCCAGGCGGTTCTTGTCGTACTCCACGTCGGGAATGGCCTTCAGGCCTTCCACAATTCTCGCCTTTATCTTCTCTACACGCGACTTCTCGTATGGCTCTATGCTCTTGAGCAGTGCGCCGATGTTGTCTATCTTCTCGGTGAACTTCTTTTCCAGAGCCGCTCCCTCCTGGTTGCGGAACTCTATCAGGTGGCCGATGGCCTCTTCGATGGCCGAGCGTGCCGTGTTCCACTCCTCGTCTTCGAGCTCCTCGTTCTCTGTGCGTGTGGTCACGTCGGGCAGGCGCAGTAGGGTGTAGAACCAGTCTTGCGGCTCAGGTATGCCCGTTGTCTGTGCGATGGTTTTTATCTGTCGGTAGTAGTTCTCCACCAGAGCGGCGTTTATAGGTGTTGCGTCGGTTGCGGCGTCCTTTTCAATCCATATTGAGAAATCCACCTTTCCGCGTATCAGTCGCGCGGTGATCATCTGGCGTATCTCCATCTCCTTCTCACGGTATAGCGGTGCTATGCGTGCGGAAAGGTCGAGCGTCTTGCTGTTGAGCGATTTTATTTCCACATGGATTTTCTTTCCTTTACAGGCTGCGGTGGCTTTGCCGTAACCGGTCATTGATTGTATCATATCAGCTTTTGGTTTTTTCAGACTGGGTGTCGGGTGTCTGTGTATTGTTTATAAGATTCTTGTTTAGTTGCGGCACGGTTGCGGGGGTGTTGCGTGTGTGCTTTTGCCGATGCCGGATTATATTCTGCAAAAATACAAAAAAATATAACGCCGTGTGTTCTTATAGTACGATATTTTTGTCTTTTGAATACTTGACCGCCGACGATACGTCGGGAAGGAACGTCGAATTTCCGGCAGAAAGGTGTATGAATATACGGTTTTGAGAGTAAAAGATTTATATTTTTTCGTTTCATAGGCCCTCTCGACGGTTTACGGTGTATATTTATTCGTCTCCCGGTGTCGGCTTCTGCATATTTATACATAATGTGTATGTGCGTCTTGCGCGTACTTTATTATTGTCCGGCGGGGGGGCGTGCGGTCGCAGTCACGGCTGTTTCTCTGTCTGATAAGAATAATCGTGCTGCGTCGCCACGGCTTTTCCGGTCTGTGAGGAGGGGCTTTTCTGTGCCGGCAAATAAAAAAATCATATTCCGATGTCACGTTTTCGCGTTTCAATCGTTTATTATTATGAAAAGACGAAATGAGAACCGACGAATTTAACGACAAGATAATTCCCATGCGTGGTGAGCTGAAACAACTTGCCTGCCATCTTACCGGCAACGACGACGTTGCGGAGGACCTGGCGCAGGAGGTGATGCTCCGGCTGTGGAACATGCGCGACTCGCTCGCCGCTGACGGACGCAACCGCGCGCTCGCCACGACCATGTTGCGCAACCTTGTCAACGACCGTTGGCGCCACGGACGCTATGAACAGGGGCATGCCTCGACGGCAGAACAGATAGGCGACGACGGAACGGCGGTGGAGGCACGCGACGAGGCCGACCTCGTGAGGCGCATTGTGGAGAGTCTGCCCGACTTGCAGCGTATGATATTCCGCATGAAGGAGATTGAGGGATACGACAGCAGTGAGATAATGCAGATAACGGGCTGCTCGGCAGAGAGCCTGCGCAAGAATCTGTCGAGGGCGCGCATGAGGATACGCCGGGAGTTTGTCAGGCTGACGACGGTGCGACGCGGCTGACGCATAAGGAGGTTCTTATAAAACATATATAGCAATGAAGAAGAACGATGAACACATAGGGGCTCTGATAGACAGATATTTCGACGGCGAGACCACTGCCGCCGAGGAGCGTGAGTTGGCGCGGTTTTTCAGACAGGCGGGCGACGACATACCCGACGAGTGGAGGCCCTGCCGCGCCATGATGGCCTACGTGGACGAGGAACGCATGGCTGCCGGCATGACTGCGGCGAAGCACGAAGGGGCTGTAGTGGTGCCGATGAGGCGACGCGGAGGCTTGCGTGTGGTGGTGGCTGCACTGCTCGCCGCGGCATGTGTGGTGGGCGTGGTTTTGGTGAAGGGCATTCCCGACCGGCACGACAACTACGCCGTGATAGACGGCCGCGTATATACCGACCGTCAGGTGGTGGAGCGCGAGGCCATGGAAGCCCTGCAGATGGTGTCGGCAGACGAGGATGACTCGTTCTCGGCGCTCGACATGATGGCTGACTGACACTATCTTCATGAGTCCATGCGGCTGAAGACTGCGCGGACGTAAAGCGAAAAGGCGTAATCATTGTGATGGAAACGAAAAGAAAGGAATAGAAAAATGATACACAGGAAACATATGTATTTCAACAATACTGCCGGCACACGGCACCTGACATTGCTTGTGCGTGTATGCACGGTGTTGCTGATGTTGCTGCTCGTCGTGCCTGCCTGCGCCCAGAAAGGGCTGAAGGTGGACGAGGTGTTCCGCCGCTTCGGTCACGAGCGTGGCAGCAAGATGGTGGAGATGAACAACACCACGCTGATGGGATACCGGCTGAAAGTGTATAAGAGTCTGATATACAAGAGAAACGCCGCCGAGATAGAGAACATTCTGAAGGGCGACCGCAAGCAGGCTAAGAAGATACGCGAGGTGGTGGAGGACGGCCGCGTGGTGAGCGGGTACTATATGATGGCGCCTGCGGCAAAGGACCTCAATCGCTATGTTCTTTTCAGCAAGGGCAGTGGAGGACGCGGCACCGTGATATACATCGAGGGTGACCTCTCGCCCGACGACATAATGAAAATGTGTTATTCAAGAAAATAATATAAAACATAAAATATATGGATATGAAAAAATCATTACTCTTCGCCTTGCTCTTGCCGGCTGTGGCAATGGCCGGTGAACCGGCGGACACAACAATCATCGTGGACGACAACAGGATAGTGGTGAACGATTCGGCGGGAATAACGAGCGTAAGTGTCTATAAAGACGACGGCACGCAGCTCACACGCACCTATGAGACAAGTTTCGCCGACGGGCAGGAGGTGGAGCGGGTTTACGTCACCTCGCCGTTCATCCCGCAGACATTGGGCAAAAACAAGAAACCTATGGAGAGTCATTATCCTTTCTTCTTCATGGGCTACAACCTGTTGTCGGACGGAATGGCGGGCTTCAGCGGAAGCACGGCCTTGCACACACGCGACTCAAAGTCGTGGGAATTCGGATTCACGTTGGCGAGCGTGGCTTTCAGTCTTGGCCGTAATCTTGCCCTGACAACGGCCATGCAGACAACCTGGGCATACAATCACTTTCAGGGAAACTATGTTCTTACAACTACCGACGGCATGTCGTCACAGGTTGAGAAAGAGGATATCAAGGTGAAGAAAAGCTACATCACCTACAGCATTATACGTGTGCCGGTGATGATGGAGTGGTCGAGAAAAAGTTTCTACGCCGGATTGGGAGCATCGATAGACATGCGCATGTCTGACGAGTCGAAATATCGTGCTAACAAAAAGACATATACCGAGACTGATGACATCAATATGAAACCTCTCGGACTGAACTTAGAGATGCGCATGGGATATGGCTTCCTAATGTTATACGGACGTGTGGGGCTCACTCCTCTCCTGAAAACGAGCAGTGCGCCGAAGTGTTATTCCGTGTCGTTCGGCATGGGATTGCGCATCTGAAAGCAAATGCGGGGCGGACAGTCTTCACGATATGTCCGCCCCGCAGTGTTTATGGGCCATGATTGTTTATTGATGTTGTCGGCCTCATGACGTTTGTGTGTAAGTCAGGTCTTGAAGTCCTTTTATCATAACGTTACCGTTCTTTTATCATGATGTTACCGCTATTTTATCATAATGTTAATGCTTTTCCCCGCAATGTTGGTGTTCTTCCTTCACGAAAATACCGACTGAAGGCATGAATATACAAACAGATAACGCCATGTGAGGTCTAATGACCGATTGGGGTTTAATCCATTATGGCATTGCGTATAGACGAAAACGGAGCGGCATTTCTTCTAAAGTGATCGGAGCAGAACGCTTTAAAATCATTTTCTTATTCCTTATCCGATATTCTCTCGAGCGTCACGGTGCCCACGATGAGGCTGTTGCCTTTGTCGTTCTTAGCGATGTGCACAGTGATGGAATTGTCCTGTGAGGTCAATTCTATTTCACCCATATAGACATCTTCGCGATAGGTGTCGGTGTCGTTGTGCGATTCGCGCCAGTCGGCTATGAGTTTCTGGCGCTGCCATATCTGGAATCGTGTGCCGGCAGACGTCTCGTGGTAGCTCATGTACAGCTTGTATCTGCCTTCGGGAATGTCGTTGAGCATTATGCGCATGTTCCCGCTGCTGCCGGTGCTGATGCGCAGTCCACGGTCGTTGTTTATCTGTATGTCGCCGTCGGGCGTAATCTCCATGAGTTGCGGATAGAATGTATGTCTGTCGGGACGGTATTCTTTCAGCAGATTGCCGACAGGTTGCATAATGCTGTCGGGCGCGGTGTCGGAGTAGTAGAACGCCAGCGACGTGTAGTCCACCGGATAGCAGTTGTTCACGTCGCCGTGTTCTATGCCGTGGAAAATCTCCTTGTCGAAGGTCAGCTTGTCGCTTATGAAGAAGCGGTAGCCGCCGGTGCGCGACATCTGCAACGAGTAGTCGAGGCATCCGTGTATGGGCATGCTGTGGCCGCGGTCCCAACGGTCGAGCAGCGCATACCATCCGCCGTTGAAGTAGTCTTCCGATCCGGTGCCGTGCATACGCATTCTGCCGTCTACGTAGGTGCTGTCGTCGCCTTCGAAGAATGTGGTCATGCCGGAGCGCAGACCTTGCGCAAGGAGTATGGTGCCGACGTAGTGGCCCTTGCCTTTGGTGTTGAGGAAGGTGTGGTATTCGCCTATCGGAGTGTGCGTGCGCCGCCATGAAGAATAAAACTTGCCTTCGGTCTTGGCATCGCGGGCGGTGGAGTTGTGGTGTATTCTCACCCTTACGGAAACCGGCGGCTGCTGTGCGGATTCGTCGCGGCGGTAAATAAGTTTCATACTGGCAGACTTGTCGTAAGGCATTGGCAGGTAGCAGTAGTTGGTATATCCGCTGCGCCCCATGAGCATGCTGCGCATGGCGGGCCGTCCGTATGCGTAGCCGAAGAAGTCGGCCACGGGTGCGCAGATGGCTTCGGTCTTGTCGTCGTCCCACCGGGCGGTGAGTATGATGTTCTTATTCGGGCCTTCAAAGGCGTTGCCGCCGTCTATCTCTATTCCCGTTATGCGGCCCGGGGCATTGCTCTCAAAGCAGGTCACCTCGTCGCCGGGCTTCAGGGTGACTGTCTTCTCGCTCACGGTCGCGCCGGCTGAACGCCCCAGTGCGTAGGTGTTGGCCTGCGGACTTGTGGCTGCCCACGTGCCGCACACCTCGCTGAGCAGCGCCTTGTCGGCATCGGTGAATGTGCCGTCGTATGTCTCGACTTTCATGCCGGGCAGCTGACGGTATTGTATCTGGATGAACTGCAGGCCGTCGCCTTCCATCACAATCTTGCACGACTTGGCATAAGTGATGGGCAGATAGCAGTAGTAACCGCCCACCTCGTTGCCGCATACGGGCTTTACAAACGGGAACACCTTGCCGGAGAACAGGTCGGAGAAGCGTATGCGGAGGCCCGGTTCTTTCTTTCCGTCGAAGTAGAAACACAGTATGTTGTCGTTGGGAGTAGGCGTCCAGATACGGTTGATGACGCCGGCGCCTTTCATCTCGGCTATCACGAGTTTGCCGTCTTCCTTGCGCAGGTAGGAGTATTTTCCGGAAAATCCGTCGTCGTTGCCCCATGTGCGGTCGTAGCTGGAGAACTGTTCTACGTGGCATCCGCTGCGATATTCGGGCAGTCGGTCGATGGAACGCAGCAGTGCAAGCTCGTCTGTCCATCTGTATTTGTTCTGTGCGGTGACATTGGTTGCGCTGAGCAACAGGCACGCAAGTGCCAGAGTGTGGAGAATGTTACAGGTTTTCATTTCAGTTAAAGGTTTTTATTGCTAACGTATTTGTCCTTTTCTTTATTGTGTTCTTAATGATGTTTTCGAGTGTTGTATATTATTTTGTTGTCCCGGAATCATTCCCTGCGGATTATGGAGTGATGGAAATAAAAACCGTCTGTACGCATCACGCGCACAGACGGACCATGATGTTTGTATCTGTCTGTAAGTCTACAGACTGTTGCCTGTAGGCTATCTGTTATGAAATTACTCGTTTACAGTTGACGGAGTCAGACGCAGTGTGTATGTGTGAGAACCGTATGTCGGGCACAGGTACTGCGACAGACATACGTCACCGGCACAGCTGTTGTTGCCAAGTCCGCGCTGCCAGTAGTCGAAGTGAGCATAGACAGTGTTGTTGTCGCGGGTAAGGTCGTATGAGTGAGATTTTGTGCTCCACATTACATCACCGTTGTAGTCCCAAGCACTTTCATTGTAGTGAGACAGTGAGAATGCCACCTGACCTTCGGTCTGTATCTTCAGATTTGCACCGTTGGTGTGGTCGGTGAGTACGAGTTCGCGCAAGCTCTGGCGGTCGCCCATCGTCTGCGGATGCGGCAGTTCTTCGAACATATCGTCAACTGTCGTTGTGTAACGTCCGAGGTAAGAGCCGGTCTGACGGTCAACATAGTTAGACCACGGACCTTTTGCGTAATACTCCACATTCTCAAAACTACCCGGGAACTGTACGCCCAGACCTATACGGCGTGTGGCGCTGCGCGGAGTGAACGTCACCTTCATGTCGATGACACCAGACGGATATATGGTGTATGCTATTGTGTAGTTGCACAGCGAACCGGTGCCCTGCTGAGTCATAACGGCGTTGTCGCCAGACTTAGACAGTTTGCTTGTAATGCTGTGACTGGTGGACTGAGACTTGCTTACCGTGCTTGCGATGTTTCGGTCGTTGTCTATGTTGCGGAAGCAGTTGAAGTCAGGTGCTGCGTCGATGAACGACTTGCCGTCGAATGTCCATCCTGTGAGCTGACCGTCGCTGGAGAATGAAATCTCATACTGTTTGCCGTCGGTTGTTGTTCCCGATACAGTGTTGTCGACAACAGAGAGTGAACCGCCACCGTTGATCTCCGACAGGGCAGGACGCTCGTTCAGAGCAAACTGTTCCTCAGCTATCGCATAGCCGGCTTTAGCCCATGATGCGTCGCTCTTCAGACAGAGACTGAGCATTATGGTGTATTCGGCATCGTCGCTGCATTTGGTTGTGTAAGGCACTGTAACGTCTGTTGTTGCGCCGGCAACTGTTGAAGGCAGGTCGGTCTGACCTTCCTCTACTGTGCGTCCGTCCTTGAGGATGGCGTAGCGCAGGCAGAAGTCGCTCAGGTTGGTGAAGTTGTACTTGTTCTTTATTGTGAGCGTGTTGCCGCTGAACTTCTCGAATGTCACATACTGATAAACCTTCTTAACTTCTCTCAGTTTGGCTGTCCATACACGGTTGGCTGTTATCAGACCGTTGTTCACGAAGTTGCCCTGGAAGCCGTTGTCCACGTCAGGATAGTTGTAATCGTAGCCTGAGGTGAAGTAGTTGAATCCGCGCTCGTCCTGCTTGATGCCTGCGGCGAGTTTCTCAGGATCGTATATTGACTGGTCAACCCAGTCCCAGATGCATGCGCCGATGATTCCGGTGCTGTTTTCTATAACATTCCAGTAGTCGATGAGGTTGCCCACAGCCTGTCCCATGGCGTGTGCATATTCGCAGATGAAGTATGGCATTCCACTGTAGCCTGCGCTCTTCTGTTCTACGCTCGCAACCGTCGGATACATATCTGAATACAGGTCGGAGTAACCGCTTGTTGCGCTTCCTGCCTCATAGTGAACCATACGGCTGTCGAGAGCTTTCACTGCGCTGTAGGCATCTGCCATGTTGCTGCCGTTGCCGCACTCGTTGCCAAGCGACCAGAATATTACACTCGGATGGTTGCGGTCGCGCATGACCATTCGTACATTGCGGTCGACGAACGCGTCAGACCATGAGCTTGTGCTTGTCAGGCCTTGGTTGCCGTGGCACTCAACGTCTGCCTCGTCCATAACGTAGAGTCCGAAGTAGTCGAACATGGCGTACATCTTAGGCTGGCGTGGATAGTGGCTTGTGCGCACGGTGTTGATGTTTGCCTGCTTCATCATGCGTACATCGGTGAGCATTGTTTCCATGTCGATGGCGCGGCCGTATTCGGGATGAGTGTCCTGTGTGTTCACACCTTTGAAGAATACGCGCTGTCCGTTGATATACACAAGATTGCCGCTGCGTGTGATGTTGCGGAAACCATACTTTGTAGAGAACACCATCTCCTCAGCTCCGTCGGCGTTGTTCTGGCGTACGACGACAGTGTAGAGATAAGGTTTCTCGGCGTTCCACGGTGTGAGGCCTGTGAGCTTGTCAGTAGAGAGTGTGATGCTCTTTGTCTTGTCAGCCTCGGTCAGCTCAACATTCTGACTCATGCTTGCTACCGTAGAGCCGTCGGCGTCGAGCAGTTCCACCTCAATGTTCTTCTTTGTTGTCTCACCTTCGCGGTTGTCGATGGTCAGCGCTACGTTCATTGTTGCGCTGGTGGCCTCGGTGTTCATGTCGGTTGAGGTGATATAATGGTCGCTGACGAATGTCTTAGGAGTAGCAACCAGATATACGTCGCGGTGGATTCCGCTCAGATGCCACATGTCCTGACCTTCGAGGTAAGAACCGTCGCACCAGCGATATACACGTACAGACAGCTGGTTGTCGCTGCCCGGAGTTACGAAGTCGGTGATGTCGAACTCGGCATCGGTGTTGGATCCCTGGGAGTATCCTACGTACTTGCCGTTCACCCAAACCACTGCTGCGCTGTAAACACCGTCGAAGTGGATGAACACACGCTTGTCGTTCCATGACTCCGGCAGGGTGAAGGTGCGGCGGTAGAAGCCGGTTGCGTTGTTGTCGGTCACGCCGTTATATTCGCGTCCATGGTTTGCGTTCGGAGCATTGTTATAGAACGGATAACCCACATTGGTATATACAGGCTCGCCATAGCCTGCCATTTCCCATGACAACGGAACTTTTATCTCGTCCCACGAGCTGTCGTCGTAGTCGGCTGCGTAGAATTCGCTGCTGCCCGGAGCGTATGAAGAGCCGGCAACATACTTGAACTTCCACTGTCCGTTCAGATTGATGGTCATTGCTTTCTCCGGTGTGAGCCACGGAGTAGAGTAGAAAGGATCGGCCTTCATGTCGGCAGTCGTGGCATAAGGGATGAATGTCGCGTGAGCATCTTCCTTATGGTCGCCCAGCTTTGTCTGGTCAGAGATGAACGAAACATCGAATGTTCGGTCTTCGTCTATGTCCGGCTCGCTGCCACCTTCTGCCTTGGTGAAGATGAAGCTGGAAGCATATTCTTCGTAAGTTGTGCGGGCTGGAGCACCGTCGGATATTGTGAGATAGCACGGGGCACCGTTATAATAAACACAGATCTTGTAGCTTCCGTCCGACTGCTTCTCGAACTTGAAGAGCTGGTTGCTGTTGCCTTCGCTGGCAGTCCACTGCAACGGTGGCTTTGATCCGCCGTCGCACGCCATGTCGAGAGCTTTGCCCGAATATACATTCACAAGTCTGTAGTTATATTCAGAAGATGTGCCTTCCGACTGCAACAGCCACTGCTGGTTGGTGGTGTTTGCGAGTGTGCCGACATTTATGGGCGCGTCGTTTGCTGTAGAATTCACTGTCAGCACGCTGTTGGTGTTGCCTGCGATGCTGATGTAATAGTTTGTGTTCAATGCAGGAACATCGCCAGCAGTGCCGCTTCCCTCTCCACTCTCGTCGGGAGTAATCACGCTGATTTCCTTATATGTCGCCCAACTGCGTGTCTCGCCCTGTGTGCTGCCCACAGAAACAGATGACTGTCTGTAAAGCGACGACATGGCGTCGGCGGTGTATTTGCTCTGTAGCTGTCCGTTTATGAGAAGTCCTTTCGGAGTGAGGTCAACGGTAAGGGCTGTGCTACTCAATGCGACATCGGTCTGTATGCTCTGCTGCTCGAGGTTAACCCAGTTGAGCTGGAGCGTGTTTGTTGACGGTGTGTAGTACAGATGTATGTTGTACGCGCCGTTCCACTCGCTTATATTTGTTCCGATAGAGAGAATATTCTCCCATGTGTTGTAATACTGGCACGATGACAGGTCTATTTCGGCATGTATCGTTTGCTTTGTCAGGTCCACTGACGACAATGTCTTGCTGAATGTGCTGCCTTTAGGCGAGTAACCGCTCCACAGCACTTCTTTTGTGTCCTCGGCCGACAGGTTGCCTGCAAAGCTGAAGCCGAGCAGGACTGTGAGAATTATATGATATATATTTTTCATTTGTTGGCTTGCTTTATTTTATGACAATCTTCTTTCCTTTGACTACGTATACGCCTTCCGGCATGTCTTTGGTGTCTGAGGCACCATTGCGCATCTTCTGTCCGCCGATGGTGTATATCTGTCCGCCGGCGTTTTCTTTATCGGATGTTATGCCGTCAATGCCGTCGGTTCCTTCATCGAGCGACCATCCGTTGAGTTTGCCGGAGGCTGTCGATGTGATGAATCCGCGGAAGCCTTTGACTGTCATGTCCTTGTCTGTGTGATAAAGGGTGTTCCTGCTTATGACATAGGAGCCGGTCGGAACATTGACAGCCGTGAAGCAGCCCTTCAGTGTGAACGCATCGTAGGTGACAGGCTGCGGTTCCTCGACAAAGCGGTTGATGCCGGTGAATACGTAATATCCTTCGGCCGGTGCTTCATGCGATGCACTTATATAAATAAGATAGGGCTTGCCGGCTTCGGCCTTGTCGGAATATTTGAAGTTGAGAACCATATCTGTGCAGCCGCTGTATTCGGCCAGACGTACATCCTTGCCGAAAGCTGAGCTGAGTTGTGCGGCGTCGATGTCGAACGGAACGCAGAAGGTGTTCCAGCAGCCGGTGCTGAATGTGCGCTTGAGTTTCACGGTCATGTTTGTACCGGCAGGTGCGCTGTATGTCTCGGAGTTCTCGTCGAGCACAATGGTGTTGTCTGTGTAGTCGCTCTCCGCAACGAATATCCACTGGCCTTCGGTATAATTGACGGCCGGTGCATATGGCAGCATCTTCAGTGCGCCTGCTACCGTGGTTGTGGCGTCGGCATAAAGGAACGGAAATGTGTTGCCTTCCTTCATGCGGTAGGATATGTTGTATATGTTGTTCTTGCCTTCCACTGGAGTGAAGAACCACTGGTCGTATGTGCCGCTGCCGTCGGTGCTGATGCCGCTGAACGGTGTAACGGAAATGTGACCTTCGGATGCTGTCATGTAGAATGTTCCTGCTGTCGGGTCTGCATCGGTGAGTGTCACCGGTGTTCCGGCGGACGACAGTGAGAGTGTTTTGTTGCTGTCATAAAGATAGCCGGCACTGTTCAGATTGTAAATGTAATAAGTCTGTCCTGCCTCCGGCCTCTGCGCGGCAGGCTGTGCCATTGTTGTGGCTACAGGTAGTAGTGCCAGGAGTAAAGTTTTTAATTTCATCATGTTTTGCTTCTGTTTTGTGCTTCGTTTACCATTCAGTGTCCCAGACATTGTTTTCCTTGGAGTCGGCACCGTATACCGGTGTGCCCTCTTCCGCTTTATTTATGTCCAGATCAGGCGGAGTGCTGCCGCCGCTGCCGCTCATGAAATGACTCTCGGCAGTAAGCCCGATTACTGTGATGGACGGTTTGCTGTAGTTTTCTTTTTTCATAACATTTTAAGTTTTTGTCAGTTAATAATTACAGTGTGGTTTTATTAAGTAAAAGTATGAATAATCTTTGTTTTTAGGTTTTTAATAAAAAGACGACAAGCAAGCATCATGTTGCCATGGTGCTCGCTTGTCGTGTTGTTTTTATAAAAAGTTGCTACATCGGTCGTCTTGATCTGTCGTGCGGTACAAGACTTTATGCGGCAGCTTTTTTGTTATGTGGTGTATCATTCCCAAACATTATAGCTGTTGCCCCACATGTTGTTTTCCTTGGAACCTGCATCAAGATCACTATCATTATTTTCATGTATGCCGGTTTGCTTTTCTCCGTCAGCACCGTCTCGTCCTGTGTTGTCAATGCTGTTGATGAGCATGAGTCCTTCACCTTTCATTACGATAAGCTCAGATACCGGCTTTATATAGTTCTTTTTCATAATTCAAATGTTTGTTATTTTACAACATATTTCTTACCATTCACAATGTATATACCTTTGGGCAGACCATCAAGAGAGCCATTATTATTTACAGCCTGACCGTTAAGGTTGTATACTTTGCCGTCTGTTGCAACGCCAGTCTCAGCCTCTATTCCCTCAATGTCAGTGAGTTCACCTTCTATCACACCGTCTACTTCGAATATCAGACCATTTGTGCTCTGTCCGTCTGCGGGTGCGAGCCATGTACGGAAGCCCTTGACAGTATTAAGTTTAACATTTGTATGATACCATTCTCCACCACTAAGCAGATAAGAATCCTTTACAATAGCACCGTCTTGTTTTGTATATGTACCCATAAAGTTCATCTGTCCGGCATCTCCACATTTGAATGGTCCTACTTTAACGAAGTCATCTTTAAGGTAAGAATTGAGAGTAACCTGAGCAATTGTTATGTATGTACCCTTATCAAGTGTTACCGTGTTATTTGCCTGATCCTCCATTCCTCGTATCTCGAGTTCCTGTCCGTCAAGTTTCTCATCACCAAGACGCTCATAAGCCGGTTTGATGATGTAAGGCACGCCCTTATGCAAAACAACAGTGTTACTGCCCACGTCTCTCAAATCTACAGACTTGAATCTGATTACGTTATCATTATCTGAAGGAGACTCGTCTTTTTCTGACAGTTTCACATTTGCACCGAAAGCATATGTCAACTGACCCGCTGTAAGATCAACCGGGAGTATGAGTGAGTTCCATCTATTGTTGACGAAAGAGCGCTTCAGACAAAGCATATAAGCCTTTTGTGTGTCAACCTGACTGTTGATATATTCAAGATCGCTTCTTGCTTCATCGAGCAATATGTATCCATCCGGGTCTCCTGCATATTGTAACATGAAATTGTCAACACATGTCCATGTATCAGATGCGACACCGTCTTTTACTCTTACACCTATTACAAGGTAAGGATCACTCTCCGTCGGGTCTATATATATACGCAACTGTTTTACTGTTGTACCGTCCTGAAGCAACTTACCTGCCTCAACATAAGTCTCAGGAACATCGTCTGTTGCGGTTACTGTTGAGAATGTTGTTGTTACCTCATTCATCCGCTGTGTGAGATTTGCGTCCTTGTATGTTGTAGCGAACATTTCAACATTATTGTTGTTGTCTGTTGTGAAGCCGTTACAGCTCAAGACATACCATCCCTTGTATTTCACCTGTGTACGTACAAGCTGCCATATAGTTCCTGTACCTTTTATGTTCGCTGTATAGTATTGACCATACAGTTTGGCGTGAGATTCGCCTTCAACAAGTGCTGTGACATCATCATCCCGATACAGATTTTCGTAGCTTGCGTCATTAGGATGATAACCGTAACCTACATAATAAGTAAGTGTATTATTTTTAGGAAGCAACTTCTTGTTCTTATAGCCGTCGTAATTTGAGTAATCATTATTAAGATGATTATTGTTGAATGCACTTACATCTCCATAATGCCAATTTGTTATGTCAGTATTATTTCTCATGAAATTCTGGTCGTATAGGATGTATGTGGCATCAAGGCGTCTTGCATCAGCTGCATCAGCAGTACCATTAAAGAAGTTTGCACGAATTTCTGCCAACGTAACAAGAATCCATTGTGCATTGGGATCGGAAGCATATCTTGTAGTTGAACTGGATACCACTCCATTTCTTTTTGTTGCAACCATATAGACACTTTGATTCCTAAAACCGCCTCCTGATGGCTCTGAGCATATATTATAAGTTGTACTTCCTGGGCTAACGGGACGTAGTATTAATGTAAGCAAGTCTTTTGTTGTTTGATTTTTTGTAGTTGCTTGCGAAACGTTTCTATCAACAAACCAGATACCCTTGTCATGTTTTGACGAAGCATCAGTTCCGTCTGTAAGACTCAGATAAGTAGCTTGATTGTTTGCCTGAAACGGACTCTCAAGCGAACAGTAAAAAGAATAATCCCACCAACCGGGGCTATCACCATTAACAGGACTTTTTACAGTAAAAGGTGTTCCTGTATCATATGTTATAGCCTGTGTTCCCCACAGTCCGCCAGAATAAAGGAACTGACCGGTACCGACATTCCAAAGATACACCTCGGCATCTTCACCAGTCGCATTCAAAAGATCGTCAGGCGTGTGTCCAGGCCAATCCTGTGCCACGCCATTCTGCGTTCCCGCCAACATAGCGGCAAACGCCAAAACTAAAAGTCTAAATTTTTTCATCATGCGTTAATTTTTATTTGTTAATTTAATAAATTCAGCTTATCAAGAATAAATAGTCACACGCGTGTGCTATTGATTGCTTGTTAGAAATGCGGAATAGATCCGGTGATTCACAAAGAACAATTAGATAGTACGTGGTTTGTTTTTTCCTTGTAGTTTGCCTCTTTTACGTTATTTTTTATTTTAAATTGTAATATTTTAAGCATATATAGCTACACCTCTTGGGTAGAGGTTAATCATATTAATCAACTAAACTTCGGCAAAGTTAATGATTTTATTAGGAATAACCAACAAATTTCCGGTAAAAAATACAATCAGTAGGATATTTTTAATAAAGCTTACATTTTGCTCACATATTCCCGTGTCAAAAATACTTACCTCTACCCAAGAGGTGTATATATATAATAAGGTGCAAAGAGAAAGCACGGTTCTGCTGACATGCTTCCGTATGTAGTTGTCCTGTTTTGTGCCGTCGGTCTTTTGCTGTGCCCGGCGGTGAGTTGCCGTGTGTGCCGCGCCGCAAAGGTGTATGGACAATATGGACATGACTGCATGCTGTAAGACTGTTCCGTGTTTTTACGCCGATATGCCGTCCGTGCGTTAAAATTAGGGCTTCGGCATGCGAAAAATAAATGATTTTATTTTGTCCACCATTCTATTTGCATTATCTTTGCAAAAGTTATACGAAATGTCGATAACCGCGGGGCTGCCGTGTGCGGCTTCGCATAAACGTGTTTTATAAAACAATAATCACAAAATGTCGTGTATTTTACATATAGAAACGAGCACCGACGTATGTTCGGTGGCCGTGAGTCAGGACGGAGCCTGCATCTACAGCAACGAAGATTTCAACGGCCCCAACCACGCCGTGAAGTTAGGTTCGTTTGTTGACGAGGCACTGTCGTTTGCCGACAGCCATGCCATACCGTTCGACGCGGTGGCAGTGAGCTGCGGTCCGGGCTCTTACACCGGTCTGCGCATAGGCGTGTCGATGGCCAAGGGCGTGTGCTACGGCCGCGATCTCAAGCTGATAGCCGTTCCCACACTCGAGCTGTTGGCCGTTCCGGTGCTTCTTGACGAGAAGGTGGAAGAGGGCGCACTGCTGTGTCCGATGATCGACGCCCGTCGCATGGAGGTGTATGCCGCCGTGTATGACCGCTCACTGAAAGAGGTTCGTCCCGTTGGTGCCGACATCGTTACGGCCGACACCTACCGCGAGTATCTCGACCGCGGACCTGTATATTTCTTCGGCAACGGCGCCGCCAAGTGCATGAAGGAGATAAACCATCCCAACGCACGGTTCATCCCCGACGTAAAGCCTCTGGCCAAATGGATGTCGCCCATAGCCGAGAAACGCATGGCCGAGGGCCGTTTTGAGGACGTGGCATACTTCGTGCCGTTCTATCTGAAGGACTTCGTAGCCAAGAAGCCGTCAAAACTCATATAACGAAATCAACCTATGAACATAGAAGGCTTAGACTATAACACACAGCGCGAGAAGCTCATCATGCCCGAATACGGACGTGAGGTGCAGAGCATGATAGACTATGCGGTGACGCTGGAAGACAGAGACGAGCGCCAGCGCTGCGCCAATGCCATTGTCGCCATAATGGAGCGCATGTTTCCGCAGGCTGCGGGAACTGCCGACTTCCAGCAGAAGCTGTGGGACCATCTTGCCATAATGAGCGGTTTCAGGCTCGACATCGACTATCCGTGCGACATCAGTCAGGCGGGCAAGATAGCCGAGAAGCCGTCGCCGGTGGAGTATCCCATGAAGAAGATACCGGTGAAGCACTACGGCTATATGATGTTCGAGCTGTTCGACAAGCTCAAGACCATGGAGGACGGACCGGAGCGCGACGAGCTGATACGCATCACCGCCAACCAGATGAAGCGCAATCTGCGTCAGTGGAGCAACGGTTCGGCCGACGACGAGAAGGTGGCTTCAGACCTGGCTGCATACACAGGCGGCCGGGTGCAGCTGGATCTGGATACGTTCGAGTTTGATAAAATGGAGGTTAAGGAAACTGAACGCAAACGTAAAAGAAGATAATTATGGAATCGTTTGTCATCGAAGGCGGACACCCGCTTAAAGGCTCTATATCTCCTCAGGGGGCAAAAAACGAGGCGCTCGAGGTGATAAGCGCAGTGCTGCTCACTTCTGAAGAGGTGAGAATAAAGAACATACCGGACATTCTCGACGTGAACAACCTCATACTGCTGTTGCAGAACATGGGTGTGAAGGTGACGCGCAACTCGAGGAACGACTACACGTTCAAGGCCGACGAGCTGGACTTCAGCTATCTCGGTAGCGACGAGTATGTGAAGAAGTGCTCGGCACTCAGGGGCAGCGTGCTGCTCATGGGTCCGCTGCTCGGACGCTTCGGCAAGGCTACCATAGCCGAGCCCGGAGGCGACAAGATAGGGCGACGCAGGCTCGACACCCATTTCCTGGGATTCAAGTATCTCGGTGCCGAACTGGTGGTAGACACCGACCGCAATGTCTATAACATAGAGGCCAGACACCTGAAGGGCTGCTACATGCTGCTCGACGAGGCGTCGATCACCGGTACTGCCAACATAATCATGGCGGCGGTGATGGCCGAAGGCACCACAACCATATACAATGCGGCGTGCGAACCATACATACAGCAGCTCTGTCACATGCTCAACGGCATGGGCGCGAACATAAGCGGCATAGGTTCCAATTACATAACCATAATAGGAGTGAAGTCGCTTCACGGCATCAGCCACACCATACTGCCCGACATGATTGAGGTAGGCTCGTTCATAGGAATGGCCGCCATGGTGGGCGACGGTGTGAGGATAAAGAATGTGTCGATGCGCAATCTCGGCATCATTCCCGACGCTTTCCGCCGTCTGGGCGTACGTCTTGAGATAGATGGCGACGACATCTTCGTGCCCAGACAGGATCATTACGAGGTAGACTCGTTCATCGACGGCACCATCATGACACTTGCCGACGCTCCGTGGCCCGGACTTACGCCTGACCTTCTGTCGGTGCTCATCGTTGTGGCCACACAGGCCCGCGGCAGCGTGCTGTTCCATCAGAAGATGTTCGAGAGCCGTCTGTTCTTCGTAGATAAGCTCATAGACATGGGTGCTCAGATAATACTGTGCGATCCGCACCGCGCCGTGGTGATAGGCCACGACCGACGCAAACAGCTCAGGGCAGGCCGAATGACCAGTCCCGACATACGTGCGGGCATCGCGTTGCTTATTGCCGCCATGAGCGCCAAGGGCACCAGCCGCATTGAGAACATAGCGCAGATAGACCGCGGATATGAGGACATAGAGGCGCGTCTGAACGCCCTCGGAGCAAAGATAACCCGAACGGGATGCTGATATGATAAGACAGGAGGAAGTTTACAGAATAGGGCGCATAGGCAAGCCGCACGGCGTGGGAGGCGAACTGACGTTCGCGTTCGACGACGACGTGTTCGACCGCTGCGACGCCGAGTATCTGGTGCTCGACATCGACGGCATTCTGGTGCCGTTCTTCATGGAGAGCTACCGTTTCAACGGCAGTTCGTCGGCGCTCGTCAAGTTCTGCGGCATCGACTCGCAGGAGCGTGCACGCGACCTCACGGGGTGCGCCGTCTTTTTCCCAAGGAAACTTTCAGACTCCACCGACGACGAGCTGTCGTGGGCTGAGATAGTGGGTTTTACGCTCATCGACGAGAACAGCGGCAGCACGGTGGGCACAATACGCTCGGTGGACGACAGCACCGCAAACCTGCTGTTTGAGGTTGACTCACCGGAGGGTGAGCAGATGCTGATACCCGCCAATGAGGATTTGATAGATTCCTTCGACGCCGACCGCCGCGAGCTGAGAATGCGGCTGCCCGAAGGATTACTCGATTTGCATAGATTATGAAGAAACAGATATGTATTCTCGGCTCTACAGGCTCGATAGGCACTCAGGCTCTCGACGTTATAAGAGAGCACAACGATCTTTTTGAAGCCTATTGCCTGACGGCCAACAACAGAGTGGAACAGCTGGCACAGCAGGCCCGCGAGTTCCGTCCGGCGGCGGTGGTCATCGCCAACGAAGAACATTACGACAGACTGAAAGAATTGCTTTCGGACCTTCCCGAAATAAAAGTGTATGCAGGCCGCGACGCTCTCGACCAGATAGTGGAGGCGTCGCCCATCGACATGGTGCTCACCGCCATGGTGGGCTTTGCCGGTCTGTCGCCTACGATACACGCCATAAAGGCCCACAAGAAGATATGTCTTGCCAACAAGGAGACGCTTGTCGTTGCCGGCGAACTGATATGCCGGTTGGCGCTGGAGAACCGTGTGCAGATACTGCCTGTGGACAGCGAGCACTCGGCAATATTCCAGAGCATAGTGGGCGAGGGCGACAACGAGGTGGAGAAGATACTGCTCACGGCGTCGGGCGGCCCGTTCCGCCTCTTTACAAAGGAGCAGATGGCCACGGTGACAGCCGCCGACGCGCTGAAGCATCCCACATGGGATATGGGCGCGAAGATAACCATCGACTCGGCCACGATGATGAACAAGGGTTTCGAGGTGATAGAGGCCAAATGGCTCTTCGGCGTTCCCGCCGAGAAGATACAGGTGCTCGTCCATCCGCAGTCGATAGTGCACAGTGCCGTGCAGTTCTGCGACGGCGCGGTGAAAGCGCAGCTCGGCGTGCCCGACATGCGCCTGCCCATACAGTATGCGTTCTCCTATCCCGACCGTCTGCCGCTCTCCGGCGACCGTCTCGACCTGTTCCGCCATCCGCTCGAGTTCTTCGAGCCCGACCTGGAGAAGTTCCGCTGTCTGGCCATAGCGTTCGAGGCGATACACCGTGGCGGCAACATGCCGTGCATAGTGAACGCTGCCAACGAGATAGTGAACGAGGGTTTCCGCCGCGGCGAGTGCTCTTTCCCCGCCATGGCCGACATCATAGAGCGCACAATGGAGCGCGTGGCGTTCGACGCCTCGCCGAGTTACGACACATACGTGCAGACCGATGACGAGGCACGTCGTGTGGCAAGAGAGTTAATGAACAACTAAAATCATATTAATAAATATAATGGAAGTTTTTTTGATAAGACTGCTGCAGTTCATGCTGGCAATCTCTATTCTTGTTCTTCTGCACGAAGGCGGCCATTTCTTTTTCTCAAAGCTCTTCGGCGTTCGTGTGGAGAAGTTTTACTTATTCTTTGATCCTTGGTTCCACCTGTTTGAGTTCAAGCCCAAGAAGAGCGAGACGACATACGGCGTGGGATGGCTGCCTCTGGGCGGATATTGCAAGATAGCCGGAATGATAGACGAGTCGTTCGACAGCGAACAGATGAAACAACCCGTACAGCCGTGGGAGTTCCGCTCCAAACCGGCGTGGCAACGGCTGCTCATAATGGTGGGCGGCGTGCTGGTGAATTTCGTCCTGGCGCTGTTCATCTACTCCATGTGCCTGTTCTACTGGGGCGAGGACTTCGTGCGTCCTAAGGACATGACGATGGGCATGAAGTTCAACAACGAGGCCAAGGCACTCGGCTTCCGCGACGGCGACAGACTCGTGGGCACGGAGAAAGGCGAGTTCAAGGAGTTCGGCGCCGACATGTTCAGAGACCTGTCTGAGGCTCATCGCGCCGACATCATACGCGACGGCAAGAAGATGTCGATAGCTCTCAACGGCGACATCAACCTGCTCGGCATGCTGAAGGCGGAGCCGATGTTCGCGCGTCCGTTCATCCCGGCACGCATAGACTCAGTGATGGACAACTCGATAGCGCACCGCATAGGTCTGCGCGCGGGCGACCAGATAGTCGAGATAGACGGCAAGAAGATAGACTCATACAACGATTTCCAGTATGAGATAGGTCGCCACCGCGACATGCTTGCCGCCGCGCAGAACCATGTGGACAGCCTTGCCGCACGCACGGTGAACCTTGCCTTCGTGCGCATGGCGGGCGGACGTCCGGTGACAATAAAGGCCGGCGCAACGCTTGGCGATGACATGGAGCTCGGATTCTTCGTGAAGTCGATGTATGGTTATTACACACCGACACACGTGTCTTACGGATTCTTCGAGAGTTTCCCGGCAGGAGTGAAGTATGGATGGAACGTGCTCGCGGGCTATGTGGGCGACATGAAGTATGTGTTCTCGGCCGACGGAGCGAAGTCGCTCGGCGGTTTCGGCGCCATAGGAAGCCTCTTCCCGCCTGTATGGGACTGGCATGCGTTCTGGCTCATGACGGCGTTCCTGAGCATCATATTGGCCTTCATGAACATTCTTCCCATCCCCGCTCTGGACGGTGGACACGTGCTTTTCCTCTTGTATGAGATGATCACGCGCCGCAAACCGAGCGAGACGTTCATGATACGCGCCGAGTATGTGGGCATCATCATACTGATGTTGCTGATGATTGTCGCCAACATGAACGACATATTGCGCTGGCTCGGATATATGTAAATGCTGCGCGCACAGCGTGGTGAGTGCTGCGCCGGCGTGCGGATGATGAATATGGTAAAGGTGGAACACAGGCGGAGAATCTCCGTTGGCCTGTGTTCCACCTTTGTTTTTTGCTGATGACTGATGGGAGGAGAGGAAAGGGAGTGACAGGAAGGCAGGATTGCGGGTGACGGACTTACAATTTTTCTTGACTAAATTTTGACAAAATATTTTCGCAAAAGAGATGTGAATGAATGTTAAAACCAATGTAATAAAGGCTGTTTCAGCCCGGACCTTCTTATGGTATACCCTATATCATAGTCTGAAATCATTTGTTTCGTTTTCCGATAAAGCCCATTTCGTGGTGCGATAAAGCCTATTTCAGGGTGCGAAATGGGCCATTTCAGCCTCCGAAATGGGCTTTATTGCATGGCGAAATGGGGCATATCGTAATGCGGGGAAATGGTCTTTAAATATAAGTTGTTGGTATTCAGTGGTTTATGATATCCTCTCATAATTCGCATATTTGCGCCCGAAGGAAAGTCAGTCCGCAAATACGCGCTTATTTTTCGGGGTAGAGTGGGAAAATGAGGCGGAAAAATGAAAATCAGGTTACGATTTGAAAGTGGGGCGTAAATATCTCTGATGTGTGTGGATAATAATATTGTGGGGCATTTTTTGTGGCTTTTATGTTTGGCGGAAAGAGGATTATCCGACGCTATGATTTTCTTTTTGGTCTGTTGGGAAAGATTCTTTTGTTTATAGGGATGTTCTTTATCGTTTGTCGGAAAGGTCTTTTTTGTTTATCGGAATATTCCTTTCCGTCTGCCGTAATGCACTGTTCTTTTTATCAGAAGAATATTTTTCTGTTTATGAAAAATATTCCGTTCCCTTTCATCCGGGCATAAAAAAGGCGTCGGGAATGATTGTCCGACGCCTTTGTGTTGTTCTTTAGAGTGACTCAAGCATGCGTTTTATCACTACCTCTGCTGAAATCTCGCGGTTGGCAGCCTCGGGTATTACGAGCGAGTTGGGGCTCTCTATGACGTCGTCGGTGACGATGAGACCGCGGCGCACGGGCAGACAGTGCATGAACTTTCCGTTGTCGGTGACGGCCATGTGTCGGCTGTCGATGGTCCAGCTCATGTCCTTGCTCAGTATCTTGCCGTAGTCTTGGGGACGTGTCACGCCCGGACAGCTCCAGTTCTTGGCATAGACGAAGTCGGCGCCCTCGAGAGCTTCCATCTGCTTGTAGGTAACCTTTGCGTCGCCCACGAACTTAGGGTCGAGCTCGTAGCCTTCGGGTTGAGTGATGACAAAATCAACGTCGGCAGCGTTCATCCACTGCGCGAACGAGTTTGGCACGGCCTGCGGCAGTGCGCGGCAGTGGGGCGCCCATGTCAGTACCACCTTTGGGCGCGCCTTGGTCTTGTGCTCCTCGATGGTGATGAGGTCGGCGAATGCCTGGAGCGGGTGCACCGTGGCAGTCTCCATGGCGAACACCGGGCGTCCGCTGTACTTGACAAACTGCTGCACGATGGTCTCGGCGTAGTCGTATTCGCGGTCGGTAAGTCCCGCGAACGAGCGTATGCCGATGAGGTCGCAGTAGCATCCCATCACCGGAATGGCCTCGAGCAGGTGTTCCGACTTGTCGCCGTCCATTATCACTCCTCGCTCGGTCTCGAGCTTCCATGCTCCCGCGTTCACGTCGAGCACGATGACATTCATGCCTATGTTCATGGCCGCCTTCTGTGTGCTGAGCCTTGTGCGCAGGCTGTTGTTGAAGAATATCATCAGCAGGGTCTTGTTCTTGCCGAGCGACTGATATCCGAATCTGTCTTGTTTTATCTCCCGTGCCTCGTCCAAAGCCTTGTCGAGGCTGCCGAGGTCTTCCACGTTGAAAAATGTCCGCATGTAGTATTCCCTTTTTAAAGTTTTTGTTTTATGGTGCCGCCGAATGCATAGACTGCCTGTCCGGCGGCACATGATTTGTTTTCTCAAGGCTCACGTGTCTGTCCGTCGCCGTCGATCACCCATTTGTAGGTGGTCATCTCCTCGAGTCCCATAGGTCCTCTCGGTCCGAGCTTCTGCGTGCTGATGCCTATCTCTGCGCCCAGTCCGAACTGCGCACCGTCGGTGAAGCTGGTGGGCGCGTTCCAATAGACGCAGGCAGCGTCGGCGCTGCGCTGGAAGTAGCGTGCCGCCTTCTCGTTGGAGGTGATGATGCACTCGCTGTGTCCCGATCCGTAGCGCGCGATGTGGTTGAGTGCCTCGTCCTCTGAATCGACAGTCTTTATGGCCATGACATAGTCCATGAACTCGGTGCCGTAGGCATCTTCCTCGCACTCAGGATTGACGGTCTTGAGTAGCCGGTCGGGATAGTGCCCCTTCAGATGTTCGGCCGCCCGTGCGTCGGCATGTATGGTGACGTTGTGCTCCTTGAGCGGCGCCACGAGCTCGGGCAGGTCGGCGAGGCGGTCGCTGTGGATGATGAGACAGTCGAGCGCGTTGCATACGCTCACACGTCTTGTCTTGGCGTTGTTGATGATGCGGCTTCCCATCTGCGTGTCGCCGTCCTTGTCGAAGTAGGCATGCACCACTCCCGCTCCGGTCTCAATGACCGGTACTAACGCCGTGCGGCGCACAAAGTCGATAAGCTTGCGTCCTCCGCGCGGTATGCACACGTCGATGTATTCGGTGGCGCGCAGCATGTCGGTTGTGGCTTCGTGGGTGGATGGTAGCAGTTCGACCACCGAAGGGTCCATTCCGCTCTGCTCCAGTACGTTGTGGATGAGCGCGACGATGGCCCTGTTGGACCAGTCGGCATCCTTTCCTCCTTTCAGTACGCAGGCGTTGCCGCTCTTGAGGCAGAGCGAGAAGACGTCGAAGCTGACGTTTGGTCTTGCCTCATACACCGCTCCGATGACACCGAACGGCACGCTTATCTTGCGCAGGCGCAGTCCGTTGGGCAGGCGTCTCTCGAGCATCACGCGGTCGAGCGGCGACGGCAGTGACGCTACGTTGTGTATGCCTTCGGCAATCTCGTCCAGGCGTTTGTCGGTGAGCATCAGCCTGTCGTACATCGGACTGTTGCTGTCGGCCAGCTCGAGGTCGTAGGCGTTGGCTTTGAGCAGCGTGTCCTTATTGCGCATTATGGCGTCAGCCAGATTGTTGAGAACATTGTTCTTTAGTTCTTCGCCGGCGCTGGCCAGTTGCCGGCTTGCTTTCTTGACGTTGCAGAAAATTTCTGTTAAAGCCATTGTAGTGAGTTTTTAAGTGTTATTCCAAATACAGATAATCGTAGTGCACGATGGGTCTTATGTCGTGCTTTCCAATGAGCCGGCGCGCGTCGTCGCTGCTGTATGCGCATCGTCCGACGGCCAGCCTTTGTCCGTCGCTGCCGACGATGTTCACAATATCACCCTCCTCAAACTCACCTTCCACGGCGGTCACCCCAACCATGAGTAGGCTTGCGGCCGCGTCGCCTGTGAGAGCGTCGCGTGCCTTGTCGTTGATGTGTATGACTCCCTTTGCGAAGCTGTCGCTGTGGGCGAGCCATTTTTTCACTCCCGACACGCCCTCCGGGTCGGGTGTGAATGTCGTGTGCGGAACGAGTTCGGGTTGCGTGATCAGTTTTTTCAGTATGTCTTCGCGTTTGCCGTTGGCAATAATCACGCTTATTCCTTCGTCTGCAATCTTGCGTGCTATTCCGCATTTTGTGGTCATTCCTCCGCGTCCGGCACTGCTTCGGGCCGTGCGGATGTACTGAGTCACGTCGTCGCCGGGACCTACCGTCGCTATGACCGAGGCACGGTCGCTTCCCGGTTCGCCTGTATATATGCCGTCAACATTGCTGAGTATTATCAGCATGTCGGCGTTCATCATCGAGGCTATGAGCCCCGACAGCTCGTCGTTGTCGGTGAACATCAACTCGGTGACGCTCACGGTGTCGTTCTCGTTCACTATGGGTATGACGCCGTTGTCGAGCATCACGCTCATGCATGAGCGCTGGTTGAGATACTCGCGGCGCGAGGCGAAGTTCTCCTTCATCGTGAGCACCTGTCCCACGTGTATGCCATACTCGCGGAAGAGGTCGTAGTACAGGTTTATGAGTCTGGCCTGTCCGAGTGCGGAGAACAGCTGCCGCTGCTCCACGCTGTCCATGCGCCTGGTGTGTCTCAGCTCGCCACGGCCGCATGCCACGGCACCGCTCGACACGAGAATCACCTCGTGTCCCTGCTGCCGCAGCCACGCTATCTGGTCGGTGAGGGCCGATATGCGCGTTATGTCGAGTTTGCCGTCAGAGCGTGTGAGCACGTTGCTTCCGGCTTTTATTACCAGTCTCATCGTGAATGTCAGTCTTTTTACGTTTTTATTTTCCTTTAGATTCTTTCTCGTCGCGCTCGCGTATCTCTACGCGGCGTATCTTTCCGCTGATGGTCTTGGGCAGTTCGTCAACGAACTCTATGATGCGCGGATACTTGTAGGGCGCGGTCTCGTGCTTCACGTGGTTCTGAAGCTCCTTTATGAGCGCGTCGCCCGCCTTGTCTTTCCACTCCTTGCCCAGTACTACAGTGGCCTTCACCACCATGCCGCGGATAGGATCGGGCACTCCGGTTATGGCACACTCGACCACTGCGGGATGGGTCATCAGCGCGCTCTCTACCTCGAACGGGCCGATGCGGTAGCCGCTGCTCTTTATCACATCGTCTATTCTTCCGACGAACCAATAGTATCCGTCCTCGTCGCGCCACGCCATATCGCCGGTGTAATATATTCCGTCGTGCCATACCTGACGGGTGAGAGCCTCGTCGCGGTAGTACTCCTTGAAGAGTCCGATGGGCTTGCGGTCGCCCACGCGTATTACTATCTGACCCTTCTCTCCGTCCTCACACGGTGTGCCGTCGGGCTTGAGCAGGTCGATGTCATACTGCGGATTGGGCAGTCCCATGCTTCCCGGCTTCGGTTCGGTCCACGGCATCGTGCCGAGGGTCATGGTGGTCTCGGTCTGTCCGAAGCCCTCCTTCATCTTTATGCCGGTGAGTTCGAAGAACTTATTGTACACAGCCGGATTGAGTGCTTCGCCCGCCGTGCAGCAGTAGCGCAGCGAAGAGAGGTCGTACTTGGAGAAGTCCTCGCGTATCATGAAGCGGTAAACCGTAGGCGGCGCGCAGAACGACGTGATGTGATACTGCTCAATCTTGCGCAGAATCTTGTCGGCGGTGAACTTGTCGTGGTCGAACACGAACACCGTGGCTCCGGCAAACCACTGACCGTAGAACTTGCCCCACACGGCCTTTCCCCATCCGGTGTCGGCCACGGTGAGGTGGATGCTGTCCTCAGACAGGTTGTGCCAGAAGGCTCCGGTGACGAGATGGCCCAGGGCGTAGAGGAAGTCGTGGGCAACCATCTTGGGCTCGCCGCTTGTGCCGCTGGTGAAATACATCAGCATGGTGTCCTCGTTGCTGTTGGGATGTTCGGGCCTTACGAATGTCGGCGCGTGCTCCCATTCCTTGTGCCAGTCGTGGAAACCGTCGGGCACTTCGGGGCCTATGCTGATGAGAGTCTCCACTGTCGGGCTCTCGGGCATGGCCTCCTCTATCTGCGTGAGCACGTAGCTGTCGCCCACGCATACTATTGCCTTTACGCTGGCGCGGTTGTTGCGGTAGATTATGTCGTGCTTTGTCAGCATGTGGGTTGCAGGTATGGCCACTGCTCCGAGTTTGTGGAGGGCAAGCATGGAGAGCCACCACTCGTAGCGGCGCTTCAGTATGAGCATCACCATGTCGCCGTGACCTATGCCGAGCGATGCGAAGTAGGATGCCGTCTGGTCGCTCTGCAGCTTGAGGTCTTTGTATGTGAAGAATTTCTCGTGGCCTTCGTCGTCGGTCCATATCATTGCTGTCTTGTCGGGTTTCTCCTCGGCCCACACGTCCATGACGTCGTAGGCGAAGTTGAAGTTCTCCGGTATCTTGAAGTGAAGGTTCTTTCGATAGTCTTCCTCTGATGAGAAATGAGTCTGTGTTAAAAATCTTTCTATCATTTGTTATTAGTATGAGGTATTGACATTTTCTTGGTTGTTTTATGGCTGTAGCGTCGCAGTGACAGGCGCCTGTGCCGCGGTCAGATCACCACGCAGATGAATTTCACGGGCTCGTTGCCCACCGCGCGCATGCAATGCATCTGTGAGGCGTCGAAGTAGATGCTGTCGCCCTCGTTGAGGATCATGGTCTTGTTGCCGATGGTTATCTCGAGCACGCCTTCCAGAACCACGTCGAACTCCTGACCTTCGTGCGAATTTTTGTTGTGTGTTGTGCCGTCGGGCTTGGGGTCAACCTGTACGAGGAACGGGTCGGTTTTCCTTCCTCTGAATCCTGCTGCAAGGCTCTGATATTTGTAGTCTTTGCGGCGCTCCACGCTCATGCCCTGTCCCTTGCGTGTGAGGAAATAGGTGCTCATGCGTGGCTCCTCACCGAAGAGCAGCACGTCGAGCGCTATTCCGTAGCGCTTGGAGATCTTGGAGAGGCGATATACCGACGGGTCGGCTTCGCCTGCTTCTATCTTCAAATAGTGTTCGAGCGAGACCTCGCACAGCTGGGCAACTTCTTCGGCGGGAATGTCGAGCACTTCGCGCAGTCCTTTCAGTCGTTGTCCTATTTGTTTTATTGCGTCTTCCATATCGTTATTGTTTAGAGTTTAATGCCTCAAAATTAATAATTATTTTTCAAAATCACATTTTTCATATGCTTTAATATAATGTTTTATTACATTACGGACGGTTTTATTTATTAATCGTAAAGAAATTGATTGCACAGATGAAGGAGAATGTGCAGAAGGAAAAGTAAAAAGGTAAAGAGGTAAAAGGGTAAAATGGGAAATGGTAAAAATGGGAAAGGTAAAAAGGTAGAGAGGTAAAAGAGTAAAGAGGGATGAGGTGGAGGAAGGAAATTTATGTGGACAAATAAAAATGGAGAGGCGGAATATTACACAATTATAAATATTAAATCATGTATTTATAATGATATGACAATTATGCATTTATAAATATATACAATATATAAATCGCAGTAATTGTGGATGTCTTGTGTTTTTATTTTTTTGTGATGTGTAATATTTCGCGTCTCTATACGGTTGGCTGATAATGGTGGATAAATGTTTTAATGCTTTAAATGTATTTTCATTTATGGTGTAATTAAGAAATGTCTTTTATTTTAAGGATGTATCAATTCACTGTTGCTATTCCGACAATCCTTTTTTGTGCATACATTTCTGACGCCAGTCCTGCAATAGTCAATAAAATTAGGATGAATTTTTTCATAGTCTTATATTTTTATTTTCTCATCTTCAGATCTATCAGATATGCTTTTCTCTCTATTGGATATTTAATCCATTCGCTTTTTGGAAAAACAGTTCCTTCCGGATTATGTTGGATTTTGTATTCATCAGACCATGGCATGATGCCAGGATAGTAAGTGTCAAGATTTCTTAAGTTGAATGTTCCGGCGTTGGTTACTAAAGCTGTGACATACACTTTACATGGATTCTTGAGATTATATTTCAGAAAGGTATCGTAATCTACAGTCATTCTATATCGTCTTATCTCATCAATGTTGTCCCAGTCGAGGACGGTGGCCATTGGTCTTTCTCCGTCGTAAAAGATAGTTCTTGGGTCTGGTCCTAACTTATCGTCAACGTCTTTTACAAAGCAGATGTCCATTCCTCTTTCTCCCATAGTGCTCCTATATGTGACATATGCCGGATAGTCAACGAGTTTTTCAACGACTCTCACACCTGGGATAAATTCATCATGAAAGATAAGTCCGGGAACATAAACAATGCTTTCGTCCCAATCCGGGGCAACATAATATTTGGAATCAGTCACTACCGGATATTTCGGTTCGTTTTCATCATCGTCGCTGCTGCATGAATATGCCACGAAGCATACTGCAAGCAGCATTGTCATGTGTATTATGGCGTTGTAATTTCTTGTTATTTTCATATGTTTATAGTTGTTTAAAGGTTATACGATTGCATTTATCTCTTGCGTGTTTTTCGAGAAAAAGTTTTTGCTTTATGTGTGTGGCAAATATACTAAAATATTAATGTATTTGCAAATAAATAATATAGTGTTTTAAAGGTTTTGATGTTTCTGCGGTTGTTCAGAATCTTATTTTCCTGACACGACTTTCAGCTATTGTATCATAGCTCCGGTGAATTTTGCCAGCTCCATGGCGTTATATTATATATATGTGAGTGGTTGTCATTCAACCTGCGTCATTTTGCTTTTCAGTATATGTTCCAACTGCGGAGCTAACGGAGTGACAATGGTCGTGTTTATGTCCGGGTTGTCAGGAATATTTTCTTGTCCAGCCTTCAGTTCTTTTTTGTATAGTTTCATTTTATCTTTTGAAACATACTCATGTTCTAAAACAAACAGCTCATCAAAAACTTCGATCATCTGTTCTTTCGTGTCTTTCTTATGACTGTAGAAAAGTTTCCGATAGTCTTTTCTGTTAATCAAATCGATATATGACTGATAATCGGATGTGTATTTATAACATTCTGTCTGATAGTAGTTCTCAAGACGTGTTGTATAACCGAAAAGGGTTCGGGGCTTCTTTTCCTTGGTGGAGAGTGCGTCATATTCAACCCGAAAGAGTTTTTGCAAAGTATCAGACTTTACCGCGCCTCCAACTGTTCCATTTAAACATAACCGGCTGTCAACACTGTCCGTATTGTATCGCCACCCATCTTTTTTCAGGGTCTCAATCAAAGTGAGGCCTTCCAGATAAGGGGTGTAAATGTATTTATCCACCACAGCGTTTGCCCTTTTCTTATCCTTGTCAATTAGTGAATCATTTTGGAAAGTACGGATCTTTGAAACGATCCTTTCCGTTTTTCGGTGTTTAGTGTCAATAAAGAAATCCAAGATTCCGTCTTTAAAATACTTCAGGCATGAATCATTCAGCTGATAGCTCCGGAAATATGTTCTGAGATGAATGTATTCCGTATTCTTTGGCGTGACAGTCACTTCATCCAACTTATAATCAATAGGAGAAAGAAAAACAAATTTGACGTTTTTGAATAAAGATGACTCGACCGTTTCCGGATTATATGCAATATGCTGTATAGTGACTTTCTCATCGATTAAATTCTGAGGTAGATTACCATCAATGTCTGTCATCCCGACAACAGCTCCCTTCTCATTAAGAATTTGTGCGTATGAAATGCGCTGACCTGTCGTCTTGTCAAGCAGTACGGCCTGACCGAAGATGCTGACATTCATGATGAACAGCAATGCTATAATGGTGTAAATTCTGATTATCATGCTGAATTAATATCTTTTGTAATAATCGGTGATTAGATTCTTGTTTTATTCAAAATGCCGTATGGATTTTTGTATATATGAATAACGTAATATCATCACATCGCCAATGCTCCGATGTGATGATATTACGTTGTTTTTGTGCAGTTTATGTATGATTTCATTTTCCTGCCGCCACTTTCAGTCCTTGTATCACAGCTCCGGTGAATCCTGCCTGCTCCATGGCGTTGAGTCCTTTTATTGTTATTCCTCCGGCGGTAGTCACCTTGTCTATCTCAGCCTCCGGGTGTCCGCCGTCCGTCATAAGCAGCCGGGCCGCACCTTTCACTGTCTGCGCCACGATTTGTGTCGCTTCAGCCGCACGGAAGCCAAGTTCCACGCCGCCTTCCACCGAAGCACGTATGTAGCGCATGGCGAAGGCAGTGCCGCATGAAGCGAGTATCATGCCAGCTGCGAGGTGCTGCTCGTCGGTTCTGATGGTGGAGCCGATGGTGTCGAACAGTTCTTTTATGATGGTTGTGTCATCATCCGAGGCATTGAAGGGCGCGACGAATGTCATCGACTCGCATACTGCCGCCGCGGTGTTGGGTATTACAAGGAAGAGTCTTGGGCGCACGCCGTCCTTCTCCATCCACTCTCCGATCTGTGCGGCCGACACGCCGGCCACCACCGAGACAAGCATCTGGCGGCGGTAGTCCATGACGGTCTTTATGTCTTTCATCACTTCTTCGGCAAGCCACGGCTTCACGGCAACTATCACTACATCGGCCGCTGCGGCAGCCGCCTTGTTGTCGGACGTCACCACTGCTCCGGCGTCAGCCAAATTGCGCAGCTTGTCGGTGTGAGGATTGGCGGCTATGATGTCACCCGGATTTACTTTTCCGCTGCGGATCAGTCCCTCGGCTATGGCGCCTCCCATTGCGCCGACTCCTATTATGGCAATCTTCATAATGAGCGTTTCAGTTTTTCGATGAATGAGTCAGCCTCTGCTGTGGTGAGGCAAAGCGGCGGAAGCAGACGCAGGATGTTGGTCGAGGCACAGCCGGTGAAGCAGTGCTCGTCGTAGATGAGCCGTGAGCGCACGTCCTTGTGCGGAATGTCGAGCTCGATACCTATCATGAGTCCGCGTCCGCGCACGTCGGTTATGTGTGGCTGTGTGGCTTTCAAGTCGTTGAGCTTCTCGAGAAGATAATCGCCCACTTTGCAGGCATTATCCACGAGATGTTCGTTCTCCATTACGTCGAGCACGGCCAGTGCTGCGGCGCATGCCAGGTGGTTGCCTCCGAAGGTGGTGCCGAGCTGTCCGTATGCAGGTACAAACTCAGGCGATATGAGCACCGCACCCATCGGGAAACCGTTGGCAATGCCTTTGGCTACGGTGATGAGGTCGGGGCGTATGCCGAGCCACTGATGGGCGAAGAACTTGCCGCTGCGTCCGTAGCCGCACTGTATCTCGTCGCAGATGAGCACCGTTCCGTATTTGCGGCACGCTGCCTGCAGACCTTGGGCAAACTCGGCTGTGGCGAGACGTATGCCGCCCACACCCTGTATGCACTCCAGTATGACTGCCGCCACATCGCCATTTGCCAGCTCAGCCTCCCACGGCTCAAGGTCGTTGAGTGGCAGATAAGTCACGTGCCCGTTGGCATTTACGGGAGCGATGATTTTAGGATTGTCGGTGGCTTCCACTGCCAGCGACGTACGGCCGTGGAATGCTTTCTGCGCCGAAAGTATGCGTTTACGGCCGGTGTGGAACGAAGCCAGCTTCATGGCGTTCTCGTTGGCCTCGGCTCCGCTGTTGATCAGAAACAGCTGATAGTCGTCGTAACCGCACGCTTTGCCCAGACGTGCGGCGAGCTGCTGCTGCAAGGTGTTGACAACGGAGTTGGAGTAGAAGCCCAGACGGTCGAGCTGACTCTTGAGAGCCTCGACGTAATGAGGATGGCAGTGGCCGATGCTTATCACCGCGTGACCGCCGTAGAGGTCGAGATAGTCCTGACCTTTGTCGTCCCAGACGGTGCATCCGCGGCCTTTTACTATGTTTATGTCGAATAATGGATAGACGTCGAACAGTTTCATCTTATTTGTTTAATGTTGTGATAATGATGTAGAGCACACCCGCGATGAGTGCGCCTATGATGAATGAATTTACGAAAAGGTCTTTATCGAACTTTGCCATGTCGTGGTGTTTTAGAATGCCGATGCTTTGAGCGTCAGACCGCAACGCTCGTCGAGTCCGAACATGATGTTCATATTCTGTACAGCCTGTCCCACGGCACCCTTCAGAAGATTGTCTATGCAGGACGTTATGAGCAGTTTGTTGCCGAACTTGTCGCAATGCACGAGACACTTGTTGGTGTTTACAACCTGCTTCATGTCGATGGCCTTGTCGCAATAGTGGGTGAACGGAGCGTCCTTGTAGAACTCCTTGTATGCAGCCACGATGTCGTCGATAGGCGCGTCGGTCTTCACGACTGAGGTGGCGAATATGCCGCGGGCGAAGTTGCCGCGATAGGGTATGAAGTCGATTTCGCACTGCAGCGAACCCTGTATCTGTGTCAGACTCTGTCTTATCTCGGGCACGTGCTGATGCTGGAAGGGCTTGTAAATGCTCATGTTGTCGACGCGCCACGAGAAGTGTGTGGTGGCCGATGGCTTCTGTCCTGCTCCTGTGCTGCCGGTTATGGCATTCACCGAGACGTCTGATTTGAGCAGTCCCATTGATGCCGCGGGCAGCAGAGCGAGCTGTATGCATGTGGCGAAGCATCCCGGATTGGCCACGTGCATGGCCTTGGCTATGAGGTTCTTGTTTATTTCGGGCAGACCGTAAACGTAGTCATTGCCCGGAGCCTTGAGTCGGAAGTCCTGCGCAAGGTCTATTATCTTCACGTCTGAAGGTATGGTGTGCTCCTTGAGGAACGCCTCGCTCTTGCCGTGACCGAAGCAGAAGAACACCACATCGACATCGTCGAAAGGCATGTCTGAGGTGAAGCGCATGTCGGTCTCGCCCATGAGGCCGCCGTGAACGTCGGTTACGAGGTTGCCGGCGTTGCTCTCGCTGTTGGCAAACACTATCTCTGCCTGCGGATGATTGATGAACAACCGCAGAAGTTCGCCGGCTGTGTAGCCGGCGGCACCTAATATTCCTATTTTCATGGGTGTATGTTTCTTTCGCGTGGAACAATAAGCCAGAAGGCAAGATAAAGGATGAAGCCCGTGCCGTAGAAGAACGCGGCGACGAACCAGACGATGCGTATGATGGTGACGTCGATGTCGAAGTAGTCGGCAAGTCCGCCGCATACGCCTGCTATCTTCTTGTCAGTGTCTGACAAATACAGTCTTTTGCTGGCCATGAATATATTTTTTATCTTTCTTCGTCGGGGTGAATGTCGTAATAAACTCTCAGAGGAGTGCTGAGCACTTTGATGAATCCTTTAGCTTCCTCGGCTGTCCAGCCGTGCTGCATCTCGCCGTATTCGCCGAGCTTAGACTTGAGCAGATCGTTTACCGAATCCACTCCCACGGTCTCGAAGCTGAGCGGACGCAGCTTGAGTATGGCCGTTCCGCTGACGTTGCGCTGCGAGGATGTGAGCATTGCCTCGATGTCGGGCATTACCGGTTCAAGATACTGACTCTCGTGAAGAAACATTCCATACCAGTTGGCAACCTGGTCTTTCCAGTACTGCTGCCATTTGCTGAGGGTGTATTTCTCGAGCAGACGGTGGGCTTCGATGATGAGTTTCGGAGCGGCGGCCTCGAAACCTACACGGCCCTTGATGCCTATGATGGTGTCGCCCACGTTGCAGTCGCGTCCTATGCCGTAGGCAGCGCCTATCTCCTCAATCTTCTGTATGGCCTTCACCTTGTCGTCGAACTTCTCACCGTTGACCGCGGTTATCTCACCCTTCTCGAATGTTATCTTGAGCAGTTGCTCCTCGGTCTGGGTCACGTGTTTGAGATATGCCTCCTCGGGCAGTCCCTGTGCGGAGTCGAGCAGCTCGCCGCCGCAGATGCTTGTGCCCCAGATGCCCACATTGTATGAATATTTCAGCTTGGTGAAGTCGGCGTTGAAGCCGTGCGAGTTGAGGTAGTCCACCTCCTCAAGACGCGATAGGGCCTGGTCGCGGGTGAGCGTTATTATCTCCACACCCGGCGCCATGACGAGGAATGTCATGTCGAAACGTATCTGGTCGTTGCCTGCTCCGGTAGAGCCGTGGGCTATTGCGTCGGCCCCTATCTCCTTGGCATAGCGTGCGATGGCGATGGCCTGGAATATACGCTCGGACGAAACAGAAATAGGGTAGCAGTTGTTGCGCAGCACGTTACCGTAGATCATGTATTTGAGCGACTTATCGTAGTATTCGTGGGTCACGTCGAGTGTGACATATTTCTTCGCGCCCAGCTTGTAGGCGTTCTCCTCGTTGGTCTTCAGTTGTTCGTCGCTGAAGCCGCCGGTGTTGGCGCAGGCGGCATGTACTTCGTATCCGTCCTGGGCGAGTTTCATAACTGTGTATGAGGTATCGAGACCTCCTGAAAATGCAACAACTACCTTTTTCATTATTCCTAAAGTTTTGTGTTATGTTTCTTGTTTGTTTATATGGCTGACGTTCTTGGGCTGCCTCTTGGCACGGCGTGGCTTTTTTACGCCGGGCATGGCGGCTCCGGCCGTGGCGTCAGTTGCCGAGTTTCTTTATTCTTTCGAGCACCTCGTCAGACAGTTTGGCGGGCAGGTGCTCCTCCGGATCGTAGAGCATGCCGGTGCAGATGCAGTATTTGCGGCCTGTACGCTTGAGCACGTCAACGTTGATGCAGCCTTCGCATCCGCGCCAGAACGCCTCGTCGTCGGTGAGTTCGGCGAATGTCACGGGGTGATAGCCCAGCTGAGTGTTCATGGCCATTACCGCAGCGCCGCTCGTAAGACTGAATATCTTGGCGTGTGGCCAGCGTGTACGTGCAAGGGTGAACGTGAGGTTCTTTATTCGTTTCGCGAGTCCCTGTCCGCGGAAGTCAGGATGCACGATGAGTCCAGAGGTAGTGACATACTGTTTGTTGCCCCATGTCTCTATGTAGCTGAATCCGGCGAAACGGTCGCCGGCAAGAGCGATGACAGCCTTGGCTTCTTTCATTTTGGTCAGAATGTACTCGTGTGTACGTTTCGCGATACCTGTGCCGCGCACCTTGGCTGCGCTTTCTATTGTTTCAAGTATAGTGTCGATGTATTTCTCGTGGGTGGCATCGGCTACCATCACCTTAATTTCTTCCATTGTCTTATGTCGGATTTTTATTGCTGTTTTGTTTTATATTTTTCAGATGTTTTCTATTATTTCGTTGAGGCTCTCTACTATCTGCTCGCGCGACGAGCCCTCTTTCGCTACTACGAATATGGTGTCGTCGCCGGCTATCGTGCCCAATATCTCTTCCACGTCGCTGTTGTCTATGTTGTAGGCAATCGAGCTGGCGTAGCCCGGACGGGTTTTTATGACAATCATGTTGCCGGAGAAATTTATTGACAGACAACCCGGAGTCTTGAGCATTTCAAGAGGAGAGGGCGGATTCGGTATGCGTCGGTACATCGTCTCGTTGGGCAGTACATACACATACTTACCGTTCATGCTGGCGGCCTTGGCGATTTTCAGTTGTTTCATGTCGCGGCTGAGGGTGGCCTGAGTCAGTTTGAAACCTTCTTTCTGAAGTGCTTTGAGGACATCTTCCTGGCAGGTGAGCTCTTTGCTCGAGATCAACATCTTCAGGGCTTCTATTCGGTTTGTCTTGATCTTCATATTTGTATATTTATTCAACTTTTGATGGCAAATATACAGTTTTTTGCATATATAACCAAATAAATATGCATAAAAATGAAAATTTATGCAGTTTTGCGTGCTATTTATGCATAAATATACAAGTTTGAGAGAATCATTACGATGTGTGACAATGTATGTATGCAATTTCGACCCGGTTGTCGCGGAATGATGAGATGTGGAAAATTGCGGGTGGCAAATGCTTGCGGATGGTCTGATTCCGGCATTTGTCCGGGATACGAGTCCGGTTTTTGGACTTGTCTTATTCTTTTAAATTCATTACCGTTACACTTTTCCTGCACCTTTTCTCACGGCTGATTACGTCGTTTTCATGAAAAAACTTAAAGACTAACTTACAATTTTTCTTGACTGAATTTTGACAAAAAAGAGACCAATGGAAAACAAAAACACGGCTGAACGCATGAATACATAAAACAGATAAAACCACATACGGTCTAATGACCGATTGGGGTTTATTATTTGATGCGAAACAATATGGCTCGCGTCAAATTCCTTTTCGTGTTGTCTGTCCGGAGGGCGGATGCTGCAATGTTTCAGAAAATGATGTTTAGCGTGACGCTCCGTATGAAAACAAAAACAGGCTGCATCCGGAATGAAAGATGCAGCCTGTTTTTTACCTTATTATATATGTACCGTTTTTAATGCTATATTATAACATAATCAGCGGTACATTATAACATATTTGAAGTTTTGTCGTTCTGTCGTGATTGCCATTCCCGTTAGTCTCTTCTTCCGAATATGCGGAGCAGATAGAGGAAGAGGTTGAGGAAGTCAAGATAAAGTGTCAGCGAACCGAGGAGTGCGAGTTTCTGGCTCTGTGCTGTCACGTCGTCACACGTCATGAGCATGTTCTTTATCTTTTGTGAGTCATAGGCAGTCAGTCCCACAAATATAATAACTCCTACATAGCTGATAATCAGACTCATTGTTCCGCTCTTCATGAATATGTTTACAAGAGTTGCGATTATCAGTCCGATGAGAGCCATGAACAGAAGTTTGCCGAACGAGGTGAGGTCGGTCTTTGTGAAGTATCCTACGGCTGCCATTATGGCAAACGTGCCTGCCGTGATGAAGAACACCTGCGCTATTGACGACATTGTATATACAAGGAATATCGACGACAGCATTAGACCGTTCGCCACGGAGTATAGTGCAAACAGCAGCGTAGCTGTGGTCAGCGACAGACGGTCGATGGCCGAGCTTATTACCATTACTAGTACGAAAGTACCGATGATGATGCCCCACATCAGTGCGCTGTTTGTTGCTATTGCCATTATGAGGTTCGGCGATGTAGCCACGCCATAGGCAGTGATGCCGGTGATTGCAAGGGCGAGCGTCATCCATATATAGACTTTCCGCATTAGGGCAGGAAATGCCATCGATAATGACAGCTCCCTGTCTTGTGATGAATAATAGATTTTCTCTTTTTCCATTTTTCTTTGTTTTGTTGTTGTTTGTTTTTTGATTATTTCTCGCAAATATAAATCTTTTTATTGTTTAATACAAATAGCATGCCACACTTTTTTGTTTTATTAATCAGCGTTTTTCATATTTAATCGCCGTTTTTGTCGTGATCTTCCGTTCGCCGGGGCATATTTTTGTCCTGTTAAGGTCTTGTCGGTTTTTTATATAAAATTTCTTTCTACGCTCTTTACGCGTACAATATAATAATGTATAAGGCATAATATCGCCTGTTTAATTGTAAACAACTGTTAAAATATTGATTAATTTTAAATTTTTTCCTGAAAACATTTGGAGCATTAGGCAAAAGTGTATACCTTTGCATCCGCTTTCAGGAACTAAGTACTGAAGCAACAAGAAAGAGTTCTTTGAATAAGATTACATAAAAGACAGAGAAGTAGTACAAT
>ERZ779888.360-NODE-360-length-55893-cov-27.238959_pt1 | contig 55893 bp, 59 predicted proteins | sample MGYA00511245_ERZ779888 | MGnify/ENA primary metagenome ERZ779888 (study PRJEB29588, sample SAMEA2155255) | human gut metagenome | biome: human gut; feature: human-associated habitat; material: faeces | place: Denmark | collected 2008/2010 ...
AAACTGTAAACCATGTGATTGCACAATCTGTAAACTATCTTACTGCACTTTACACGTACACGCCTTCCTTATACCGACGTTTGGAAATAAAATCGCCATCCTCATAGTATCGGTTGAAGAAGGAATACAGCGCAGAGTACACGTCCGTCTCCAGTGCGGCCAGATCAGCACCTTCCGCAAGCTGCTTCTGGAGCTGCAAATACTGCTGCTTCTTCTGAGCAGTATCGGGGAGCGCATCCACAGTCATGCCCATTTCTGACACGCTATCCTCAATTTGCTTCATTTTGGCGCGGATTTCTTCCTTGCTGCCCTGCGCGAAGGGAGCAAGTGTTTCCTGTACCATCTGCGGCAGACGCTCTGTCAGGAATTCTTCAATTTGTGCCTTGCGGAGGTTCATAACGCGATAGATACCAAAATCAAGATCTGATTTATCGAGTTCAAAAATCTGTTTCAGCAGGCTTATAAAGCGATTTAACCGTTCATTCATAATGATACTCCCAATTCTCTATTTTGCGCCGGAAAGCATTTCCTTCAATACTGTCCGAATATTGTTCCATTCATCCGGATTGGTCCTGATTAGATCTTTGATATCAGTCGGTATTTCCTTCCTGCATTTAGCAGCCTTGTCAAACAAGTCATTGGATTTAATCTTATCTTCCGTAAGAAGATTTGCATCCAGCACTTCGAGCATTTTCTCGAGAATTTCCTGCGATGGGGGCGTGCCAGCTAAACTCTCATAGAAGTATGGCTTGTTGATCCCAACCGCTGTACAAAAATCGACCTTACTCATGCCTGTTTTGCAAATCTCTGCTACAAGAAATTCGCCGAATTCAGACAGGTCCTTCTTGCGTTTACCCATCTGCAGTTATCCTCCCTTCAAAAAGTATGCATGTAAACATACTAACATATTATTTGGGCAAAAACAAGCCCTTTGAAGCTGTGAAAAGACCTTGCCACTAGAGATAGGCAACTCCTCACAACAAGTGTGAGGAGCTGCTTTGTCAAAGAAGTTCTTTTGTCTTTCGTGCCAGGTATAATGGAAGGTTGGTAATGGCTCCATCCTTCCGGTAACCCCGCTTGGAGTAGCGCAGGGCGTACTCCGGCTGGCGGTCGGCGATATACTTTTTAAAGGAAGGAGCGGATTTATCCTCGCCGCCCTTGGCTTCCACGGGGATGATTTTGGTGCCGTACTGGATAAGGAAATCAATTTCACTGTTTTTATCGGAGTAATAGCGGGGTTCCACATCGAACTGGCCGCGAAACTGCTGCAGGACATAGTTTTCCGTCAGCGGACCCTTGAACTGATAATCTGTCTTGAGCAGAATGGCACTGTTATCAATGCCTGCCATGTGTTTGAGTAGACCGGTGTCGAACACGAAGAGTTTGAACTGGTCCAGTTTGTCAAAGGCTGCCAGAGGATGCTCCATCTTAGAGACATTGTAGACGCGATTCAACATCCCGGCGGAGACCAGCCACTCGATGGCTTCCTCAAAATCTCGGGCCCGGCCACCCTCGCGGACAGCTCCGTACATAAATTTCTCGTTTGGCTTTGCCAACTGGGCCACAATGCTGCGGAACACCATCAGAATGCGTCCGCTGTTGACTTTACCGTTATGTTTAGAAAAGTCGTTTTCGTAGACCTCAATCAGCTCCTTCTGAATCTGCGAGATCTTTGCCGGGTCCTTATGGGCGATCCACGAGGAGACACACTCCGGCATTCCGCCGATGATCAGGTAATAGTTGTATGCCTCCAGTAGGCGATTGTGGAAAATTTCCTCGATCGGCTGCTCTTTTTGGACACTGGAATAGTAGGCGTACAGGCTCTTATCCGTGGCCTCCAGAAACTCGTCAAAAGTCAGCGGATAGATGTCCAGCAGATTGACCATGCCCACGGGATAGGACTTGGGCTGCGCCAGGAGGGTTCCCAGCAGACTGCCCGCGGCGATTACATGGTATTCGTTGGCCTTTTCCTTGAAATATTTCAAAGTATTCAGTGCTTCCGGGCACTCCTGAATCTCGTCGAAAATAATCAGTGTTTTTTCCGGCAGAATTTTCTCCCCGGCGATCAGGGACAGCAGTTCGATGATCCGCTGGGGATTTTTATTGGCCTCAAAGATGGATTTCAGCTCATCTTCCTCATCAAAGTTGAAGTAGACATAGCTGTCGTAGTAGTTCTGCCCGAACTCCTTCATCAGCCAGGTTTTCCCCACCTGCCGGGCGCCTTTCAGCACCATCGGCTTGCGGTCTTCACTGGACTTCCATGCTACAAGTTCCTGAATTGCATTGCGTTTCATGCGACTCACCAGCCTTCCTTTAGTACGCCAATAGCATATCACGTTTTTCTGGAATTATCAAACTATATATTACACGTTTTTCTGAATTATTATAGCCGCATAACTCCATTTTTTCTGTTACGGCTTTATCAGACTATAACTACATCTTATGCGTTGTTTCTAAGAGAGATGCAGGAGAGCGGCACGGAGCTGGCGAAGATGTTTGAGGAAGCGCAGGGAACCAGAATCAATCAATAGGGGATAACAAAGCCCGCAAAGAAACACCTGCCAGTTCCCAAATAGGCGTCGTAAAAACGCTTATCCGTTATGCTCCGGTGGCCTCAAAACAGCGCTAAAATCAACACTTATTTGCGCTCTAAAGCCAAATCCGTGCAAGGAGTATCATCACAGGGGGAAGCTTGCCCGCATTGCTTGCAGCGAAGAATATCCTTGATTTTCAACCCCTATCACGGCATATTTTCATTCGTTCTGTCGGAAATCCATGTAGACAGATTTGAAAAGCGAAATTCCCGTTCTGGGGGATTCTGAGAACCGAATATGATGCGTTGATCGAATCAGCATACTTTCCAGTTCACGAAGTCATGGGATTAAGTCCGATTCCATAAGATTCTTTCCTGAACAGCGTTCCGTGTTCGCAGTTTCGCGGCACACGATTTCGTGCAACTTGGCTTCCGGATCGGCAAATATTTCACGGATTCCATTTGCCTTGCCGCGAAGAGGGAAAAAGCATATCTATAAAAACAAAAAGCGGATGTCTGAGGCCTTTCCCTCTGACATCCGCTTTCGCTTTTTACCGTCATAGTATAATTATCTTTGCATAGGGGCTTTTCTCGGCACTTCAATCTACTGTACCACGACTGTACCATTTTGGCGTGCAGCTTTATGAAACAGCGTGGAGTTTTATGCCCCTTGAAATTTGAAAAAGCTTGTTCCAGTAAGGATTTACGGGCGTTTATGCTTCTTTATAGATTTATGAAATCAGGTCAAATTCTTCCGATACCAAAGATGATATCATACGGCGAAAAAATCATTGAGTATTGCCACGGTTATGATACATACGGCAGCTTCTCGCAGAACAGCATGCTTATGGAAGCCTGCGTATTCAATCTGAGCCAAATAGGCGAACTTACCAAAAAGCTTGATGACTCGTTTATCGCGCAGTATGCAGATATTCCATGGTCACAGCTTCGCGGACTGCGGAATAGAATCGTTCATGATTACGAAGGCGTAAACCTCGTGCTTGTATGGGACATAATCCATGAGGACTTGCCGGAACTGATAGTCAAGCTGAAGAACCTATAAAGCTATTCTAAGAGCCGCAAGGCTCTTTTTCCTTTACTTTATAATGTGACATTGTTATAATGACCAACGCGTATCGCAGGAGAAACGGAACGCAAAAACACATTAACCGAGGAATGAAAACACGAAAAAACTGATTGCGCTGCTTCTGGCGGCAGTAATGTGTCTGAGCCTTGCGGCTTGCGGCAGTAAAAAAGACGAAAGCACCGTAGAAGATATCAAAATAAATGGTCAAACAGTTTCTATTACAGATTTTTAATTGAGCATTTGAGGGAATACACAAGTACAGAAGAATTTGCAGACCGGGAAAAACGATTTGTAGATACGTTTGAAACGCCCGGCAAACCGTTTACTGTAACGAGAGCTATTGAATTGAAATTGGATGGAAAAGCAATTGGGTCTATATCTATCCACTATCTGCTGGTCAAGGCAGATTGGCAGTATGCAATAGATGATGACTTTAACGCCGACGATATTCTTATCGTTGTCAACTATGATACTGGTGAAGTATTGGACCCGTTTATGGCAGACGAAAGTTGGCTTGAGAATACAGGCAGCATAGATTATTGGAACTATGCGATGCTCAATGGCGCACTGTGCGGCAGCGGATATGACGGCGGTGTTATTGTTACCGATTCCGGAACGCGTACGGAGCTCTCCGTCAGCGACATCGCAGAAGTCAATCAGGCATTGAGCAAATAACATATAGCACGCTTAGGAGCGTGGCGCATGCCCCGCTCCTTTACTGTATATCGAAAAGAGAGGAAGCAGGTTTGTTCCTACTTCCTCTCGAAAAGGCTTATTTTAGGCTGAATTACTTGCCGAAGTAGCGCTTCAGCAAACCTTCGAACGCCTTGCCATGGCGGGCCTCGTCGCGGGCCATTTCATGCACGGTGTCGTGTATTGCGTCAAGGTTGAGCGCCTTGGCCTTTTTGGCAAGCTCGAACTTGCCCAGCGTTGCGCCGTTCTCGGCCTCAACGCGCATCTCAAGGTTCTTCTTGGTGCTGTCGGTTATAACCTCGCCCAGCAGCTCCGCAAACTTGGCAGCATGCTCGGCTTCTTCATAGGCGGCCTTCTCCCAGTAAAGACCGATTTCGGGGTAGCCTTCGCGGTGCGCTACGCGCGCCATGGCAAGATACATGCCCACTTCGGTGCATTCGCCGGTGAAGTTGGCGCGCAGACCCTCTACTATTTCGGGATCAACGCCCTTCGCCACGCCCACGACATGCTCGGCAGCCCAGTCCAGCTTGTTTTCTTCAACGGGAACGAACTTGTCCGCAGGGGCCTTGCACTGCGGGCAGAATGCCGGCGGCTCGCTGCCTTCGTGAATGTAACCGCAAACGGTGCAACGGTATTTCATATAGGTTTACCTCCTGATAAAAGAATACATTGTTTTTTTAGTCCAGCAGCCCATGCTCTATCTTGTATGAAAGCGTGCTCAGACTCTCGCTCAAGTGAACGTTTTCTATCGGTACGGATGTTGTGATATCCAGCGGCACAAAGTTCCATATGCCGCGTATGCCCGCTGCGCACATCCTGTCCGCAATCTCCTGCGCGGCGCTGCGGCGGGCGGCTATAACGCCTATGTCGATCTGATTCTCGCGTATGTATTCATCCATGTCCTTAACGTCAAGCACGGGATGGCCCTTTATTTCGGTGCCGATAAGGTCCTCATTCACGTCGAACAGCGCCTTTACCTCGAATCCCGTCTCCGCAAAGCCGGGGAAGTTGGTAAGCGCATGTCCAATATTGCCCGCACCTACAATTATTATGGTGTGCTTGCGGTCTATGCCCATTATGCGCTTTATTTCGCCCGTAAGGTTGCTCACGTTGTAACCATAGCCCTGCTGGCCAAAACCGCCGAAGCAGTTGAAATCCTGCCTCACCTGCGATGCGTTCAGATTCATCTGCCGCGCCAGCCTTTCGCTGCTTATGCGCTCAACACCCTGCGTCTCCAGCATAGTCAAATGCCTATAGTACCGCGGCAGACGCCTAATTACTGCTTCCGATACTCTCTTAAAGCCCATATCTTCCTCCGATAACTGCACACTTAATAATGCTATTTCACCTTATATTATAGCTTGTATCGCTGTCTTTCGCAATGGCATTGTTTATAAATTATTTATTAGTTTATGCTCGGCGTCATTCCACGTCCGGCATAAAGCACATATCCTCGCCCCGCTTGCGCCATGTGCCGTGCACGCCTTCCGCCGCCGCGCCCAGCTCTATATGCAGCATAGCTATGCCCCTGTCCACGTTGCCGAAGCCGAAATTATTGCCGCAATCCACAACGCTTATGCCCCCGTTTTCGGGAATAAGTTCATACGGCTGCTTATTCACGGCGCTCGGCGCAAGTATTGCGCACTGCACCGCGCTCCTTTGCCATGCGGGAAGCTGCTCAAATTCCTCGTCCTCAAGCCACGTCAGCTCCGCAACGCCGCGGCGTTTTCTGCGCACAAACGGTTCGTCCGCAATGCCGATTGGCGTTGCACAAACGGCCTTCTCGCTCTTTTTCAGCTTTATCGCAGAACCGAGCGCACCGCGGTTGAAATTGGCGCCGAGCCAGCATGTGCCAAGCCCAAGCGACGTACATTCCAATACGAACGCTTCTCCCAAGTACCCAAGCGACGTTTCGTCCCCGTTTTGAGATATGAACGCGGCAAACGCGCTGGTGCCCTTTATGCGCGACCCAAGTATGCCGGAAAACACCTTCTGCTCCACGCCCACGGCTATGCGCACCCCGCGCACGCTAAGCGATGCCGCCGCGCTTTCCAGCGCCAGCATGTCCTCCAAACTCGGCTCCTGCTTGTACCGTCTTACGGAATAGCGTTTCTGCGCCGCCTTATACCATTTCGTCATGCCGCCATCCATTGGCTTATGTCCTCCCAGCCGTTTATTTTGTGCTTATTCGCGTATGCCTTTTTCAAGCATGGGCTTCAAATAAATGCCCGTATAGCTCTTTTTATTTTGGGCAACCTGCTCTGGCGTACCTGTGCATACTATCGTGCCGCCCATGTCCCCGCCTTCCGGACCAAGGTCTATTATATAGTCCGCAGTCTTTATCACGTCCAGATTGTGTTCTATTACCACGACCGTGCTGCCGCCGTCGCAAAGGCGCTGCAAAATGGCTATAAGCCGCTTCACGTCATCCGTATGCAGTCCCGTGGTGGGTTCGTCAAGCACATAAAGCGTTCTGCCCGTATCCCGCCTTGCAAGCTCCGTTGCCAGCTTAACGCGCTGCGCCTCGCCGCCGGAAAGCGTGGTGGACGATTGCCCCAAGCGAATATACCCCAAGCCCACATCGTAAAGCGTTTGCAGCTTGCGCGCAAGCTTTGGCAGCGGGGCGAAGAATTTCAGCGCTTCTTCAACCGTCATGTCCAATACGTCCGCAATGGTTTTACCCTTGTATTTTACCTCAAGCGTTTCCCTGTTGTATCGCTTGCCGCCGCAAACCTCGCACGGAACGTATATATCGGGCAAAAAGTGCATCTCTATTTTCAGTATGCCGTCCCCGTGGCATGCTTCGCACCGCCCGCCCTTAACATTGAAGCTGAAGCGTCCATTCGTGTAGCCGCGCATCTTCGCGTCCGGCATTTGGGCAAATACGTCGCGTATCAAATCGAACAGTCCTGTATACGTTGCAGGATTGCTGCGCGGCGTGCGTCCTATAGGGGACTGGTCAATATCAATTATCTTGTCCAGCTTGTCTATGCCCAGTATTTCATCGTGTTCTCCGGGCCGCGTACGCGCGCGGTTAAGGTCCCTAAGCAGCGTTTTTTTCAGCACCTCGTTCACAAGGCTGGATTTGCCGCTGCCCGATACTCCCGTCACGCAGGTAAACACGCCGAGCGGTATATCCACATTCACGTTTTTCAGATTATTTGCCCGCGCCCCGCGTATTTGCAGCCAGTTTTCGCCGGTTTCCCGCCGCTTTGCAGGCACGGCGATATATTCCCTGCCGGAAAGATATTTGCCCGTTATGGACTTTTCATCCGTCATTATTTCTTCCGGCGTGCCGGCAAAAACCACCTCGCCGCCGTGTTCGCCCGGTCCTGGGCCTATGTCCACTATGTAGTCCGCATTGAGCATGGTTTCCTCGTCGTGCTCAACAACTATAAGCGTGTTGCCTATGTCCCGCATGCCTTTCAGTGTATCTATCAGCTTTGCATTGTCCCGCTGGTGCAGCCCTATGCTCGGCTCGTCCAGTATATACAATACGCCGACCAGGCTTGAGCCTATCTGCGTCGCAAGGCGTATGCGCTGCGCCTCCCCGCCGGAAAGCGTGCCCGCCGCGCGCGAAAGCGTAAGATAATCAAGCCCAACGCTTATAAGGAAGCCGAGGCGGGAATCTATTTCCTTCAGTATCCTGCCGGCTATCATTTCCTCCGTTTTGTTCAGCGTAAGTGCGGAAAGCTTCTCCCGCGCATGCCGTACGGTCATGTCGCTTAATTGGGCTATGTTCATCCCGCCTACCGTCACCGCAAGGCTTTCGCTTTTGAGCCGCTTGCCCTTGCAGTCCGGGCACGGTATATTGGCCATGTATTCCTCTATCTCGTGCTTCATATAGTCGGACTGCGTTTCCTTATATCTGCGCTCAAGGTTGGGAATAACGCCCTCAAACGGGGAATCGTAGCTGCCTTCGCCGAATTCGCGGCGGTATTCTATGTGTATGCGTTCATTGCCCGTGCCGTAAAGTATGGCATGGCGCGCCTGTTCGCTGAGCCTATTGAACGGCGTATCCATATCAAAGCCGTATTTATCGCCGAGTGCCGCAAGATACATGCCAGCTATGCTTGCGGTATTGCTGCTCTGCCAACCGGTCACGTTTATCGCGCCCTGCCTCAGCGAAAGCTCCTCGTTGGGCACTATCAGCGCCGGGTCTATCTTCATCAGCGCCCCAAGGCCGGAGCATGTTGGGCAGGCGCCGTACGGGTTATTGAAGCTGAACATGCGCGGTGTAAGCTCCTCTATGCTAACCCCGCAGTCCGGGCAGGCATAGTTTTCGCTGAAAAGCTGCTCCTCGCCGTTGTGCTCAACCTTGGCAAGGCCGGCGCCGAACGCAAACGCCGTTTCAAGCGAGCCTGCAAGCCTGCTTTCCGCGCCCGCGCGCACCACTATGCGGTCAACTATAACGTCTATGGTGTGCTTCAGCTTTTTGTCCAGCTTCGGCACATCCGCAATGTCGTATATCTCGCCGTCCACCTTAACGCGAACGTAGCCGTCCTTCTGTATCTGTTCAAGCAGCTTTACATGCTCGCCCTTCCTGCCGCGAACAGCGGGAGCGATTATCTGCACCCGCGCCCCTTCGCCAAAGGCCATCACCTGCTCCACAACCTCGTCCACGGTCTGCCGCCGTATAACGCGGCCGCATTTTGGGCAATGCGGTATGCCTATGCGGGCATAAAGCAGCCTTAAATAATCGTGTATCTCCGTCGCCGTGCCAACGGTTGAGCGCGGGTTATTGCTTGTACTCTTCTGGTCTATCGATATTGCCGGGGAAAGTCCCTCTATCGTGTCCACATCGGGCTTTTCCATCTGGCCCAAAAACTGCCTTGCGTATGAGGAAAGCGACTCAACGTAGCGCCGCTGCCCTTCCGCATATATCGTATCGAAGGCAAGGCTTGATTTGCCGCTGCCCGAAAGCCCCGTGAAAACTATCAATTTGTCCCGCGGTATGGTCAGGTTCAAATTTTTAAGGTTATGCTCCCGCGCCCCGCGTATTACTATTTCGTCTCTCATATATCCTTATTTTCCATATTATATCCGCTAAGCCGAAGCGCGTATCACTTGCGCTTTGGCGATTTTCTGCCGCGGCCCTTGCTGCGCCGCGCGCTGCCTATCGTGCCCGGCGCGGGCTTGGCTACGCCCGCGTTTTCGCCCGTCAGGCTGAAAAGCTCGTCCCTCAGCTTCGCCGCCGTTTCAAAGTCCAGTTCCGCCGCGGCCTGGCGCATCTGCTGCTGCAAAATTGCCGTGCGCTGCTCAAGCTCCTCTTTTGATATGCCGCTGCGCTCCTGCCTGTTTTTGTGCGATATTTCAAGCACGTTGCGTATTTCCTTTTTAACGCTTTGCGGGGTTATGCCATGCGCTTCGTTAAAGGCGCGCTGCTTTTCGCGGCGGTAATTCGTTTCGTCAATGGCTTCGCGCATGCTGGGCGTTATCTCGTCCGCATACATTATTACCCGCCCGTCAACGTTGCGCGCCGCGCGGCCTATCGTTTGTATAAGGCTTGTCGCGCTGCGCAAAAAGCCTTCCTTATCGGCGTCAAGTATTGCAACCAAGCCCACCTCCGGTAGGTCAAGCCCTTCACGCAGCAGGTTTATGCCCACCAGCACGTCAAACTCGCCCAATCTCAAATCGCGTATTATCTCCATGCGCTCTATCGTTTCAATATCGCTGTGCATATATCTTACGCGCACGCCCATTGAATCGAGATATTCCGTCAGCGTTTCCGCCATGCGCTTTGTAAGCGTGGTCGCAAGCGTGCGGTATCCCTTCTGCGCCATCAGCTTAACTTCGCTCAAAAGATCGTCTATCTGCCCTTCTACCGGCCTTACCGTTATTTCGGGGTCCAGCAGACCCGTGGGGCGTATTATCTGCTCCACTATTTGCGATGCGTTGTCCGTTTCGTATTCGCCCGGTGTTGCGGATACGCAAATAAGCTGGTTTATCCGCTTTTCAAATTCCTCATATCTCAGCGGCCTGTTGTCAAACGCCGCCGGCAGGCGGAACCCGTATTCCACAAGCTCCTTTTTGCGCGAATAATCGCCCGCGTACATGCCGCGTATCTGCGGCAGGGTAACATGGCTTTCGTCTATAAACATGAGGAAATCGTCCGGAAAATAATCCAGCAGCGTGAACGGCGGCTGGCCCGGCTTCCTGCCGTCAAAATAGCGGGAATAGTTCTCTATGCCCTGGCAATAGCCTATTTCGCGCATCATTTCAATATCGTATTCCGTGCGCTGCGCTATTCTTTGCGCCTCCAGCAGTTTATTCTCCGCATTGAACTCGGCCACGCGCTTCTGCATGTCCGCCTCAATGTCGCCTATGCTGGCCTCCAGCTTGTCCCTCCCGGTAACGTAATGCGTGGCGGGAAAAATAGCTGCGTGGCTCCTGTCCGTTATCGTTTGGCCGGTAAGGGCGTTTATTTCGCTTATGCGCTCTATCTCGTCGCCAAAAAAGCTTATACGCAGCGCCTTCTCGCTCCAGTTTGCCGGCATAACGTCCACCGTGTCCCCTTTTACGCGGAAGTTGCCGCGATTAAAATCAAACTCGCTGCGCTGGTACTGTATGTCAACAAGGCGCTTTAGCAGCTCGTCACGCTCCATGCGCATGCCTTCGCGCACCGATACGGAAAGTTTGAGATACTCCTCTGGATCGCCGAGGGCGTATATGCACGACACCGAGGCGACTATTATAACATCCCTGCGTTCGTTCAGGGCGCTTGTCGCGCTGAGCCTAAGCTTATCTATTTCATCGTTCACCGTGGCCACTTTTTCGATATATGTATCGGAAGAAGCTATATATGCCTCCGGCTGATAATAATCGTAGTACGAAACGAAGTATTCCACGGCGCTGTCCGGAAAGAACTCCTTAAATTCCCCGCAAAGCTGCGCCGCAAGCGTTTTATTGTGCGCGATAACAAGAGTGGGCTTCTGCACCCGCTCTATCACCTTCGCCATTGTAAATGTTTTGCCGCTGCCCGTAACGCCCTTCAGCACCTGCAGCCTGTCGCCGTTAAGCACGCCTTGGCTCAGTCGCTCTATGGCTTCCGGCTGATCTCCGCGCGGTTCGAAAGGGGTAACGGCCTTAAAAGCACCCATATCAGCACTCAAAATCCACCGAAACGGAGGATTCAAGCACGCTGTGTATGTATTCCTTTACTTTCACGTGTTCCGGATGCGTTGCGTATTCGTCAAGCCCCGCCCTGTCGTCAAACGTGGCTATGAGCACCATGTGGTACGCACGCGCGGAATCCATGAAGTCTATGCCCGTTTCCATGCTCCTCAGCGACGGTACCTTGCCCATAAGCGCATTGAGCATAGGGGCGATCTTATAAGCCTCCGCTTTGTCGCGGTAGCGGTGGCAAACAACGTGTTTTATCATGTTAAGCTCCTTCTATGTGCCTCGTATTATTATACCAGAAACGCGGCCCGTTGTGTAGTGCCGTTCGCTGCCTGTTATTCCCTTACGCAGCCGCTGCCGCCCACGCGGATGCGCACGCTTTCCCCGTTTATGCTAAGGCGCGAATATATGCGCGAAGGCTTGCCCATGGCCTCGCCCTGAATGAACAGATTTGTCTCGTTCGGCTTTATAATGCCGTGCTTATAAAGATAATATGTAAGCGCGCCGGTGGACGTGCCCGTGGCCGCTTCCTCATCTATTCCGTAAAGCGGGGCAAAATTGCGGCAATGTAGCGCGTCCTTCTCTATTGTAAACGCATGCACGCCCGTAACGTCCAGCTTTTTGGAAAGTTTCGCTATCGCATCCATATCCGGTTCCAAATTTGCAAGCACTTCTGCGCTTTTAAGCGGCAGCATTATATCCGCAAGGCCGCTGTTGGATATGGCCGGCTTAAGTTTCCCCATGTCCGCCGCACTTATGCCGTATGCCGCCGCAAGCGCCGCGCTGTCCGTATCATTTAAGAATGCAAGCGGCTTAGGCTCCGCCATATCCAGCCAAACAAGCCCGTCCGCAATGTCCACATTTATATCTCCCGCGCCGGTTTGGGCAACATAGCTTTCGCCTTCCCGCACAAGGCCGGTTTTCAGCATATATGCAAATGATCCTACCGTGGCATGCCCGCACAGCGGCACCTCCTCAACCGGCGTAAAATAGCGTATACGGAACCTGTTCCCGCCGAGCGGCAGTATAAAGGCCGTTTCGCTATATCCCATTTTTGCCGCAATACGGCGCATTTCAGCCTCCTCCGGCAATTTATCTTCAAACACGGCCACCCCCGCCGGATTTCCGCCGAACGGCACCGAAGAAAAAGCATCAACTGTTACAGGATGCATAAATACAGTCACCTCCTGACTTTATATCAATATAATACCACGCCGCTGCATAAAACGCCATTGACAGCGTTATATGCCGGATATACAATTATTTTTGTTAGCTGTGTCTAACTTATTATACGGAGGATATATGGATCAGATTTCACGCAAAAGATTGAGCGGGCTTGAATGCGGCCAAAGCGGGCATGTTTATGCAGTTGTATCTGCCGATAAGCGCATGCGCAGGCATATTGTGGACATGGGCATAACGCCCGGCACTGAGATAAAGCTGGTCAAGCTTGCGCCGATGGGCGACCCGCTTGAAATAGAACTGAGGGGCTACACTATGTCCCTAAGAAAAGCCGATGCAGACACGATAGTGCTGATGAACGAGGACGACCACAAAAAGTGGCACGAGGATGTTGAGCGCACAATCGCCGCCAAAGAAAAGCGCGCCCGCGAGGAGCGCGAACACAGCGCCGATAAGCGCGACGCAGACCATGCCGAGCATAAACGCGCAGCGGAGCTGACGGGCTTCATAATGGAAAAGAGCATGTGTTCGAAGGACGGTTTCTGCCCCAAGGATACGTTTGAGGAGGAACGCCCCGTCAGGCTTGCGCTTGCGGGCAACCCAAACTGCGGCAAAACAACGCTTTTCAATGCAATGACCGGCAGCAAGGAATACGTTGGCAACTGGCCGGGCGTAACGGTTGAAAAGAAAGAGGGCAAAATAAAGCAGCGCGCCGATAAGAACAGCGACGGATTATGCACCATGGGCCACGAAATGACCGTTGTGGACCTTCCGGGCATATATTCGCTTTCGCCGTATTCAATGGAGGAAATAGTAGCGCGCGATTATATCATAAACGAAAACCCGGACGCAATAATAAACATTGTGGATGCCACGAACCTGGAGCGCAATCTTTATCTTACAATACAGCTGATGGAGCTTGAGCGCCCGATGATACTGGCGCTGAACATGATGGACGAAGTTGAAAAGCAGGGCGACAGCATAGACTGCAAGCAGCTTTCGCTTGAGCTGGGCATCCCGGTTGTGCCTATAAGCGCGCGCACCGGCGCGGGCATAGACGATCTTGTTACAGGCCTGCAAAGCCTTATCACCGCGGCGCATACGCAGCTGCACGAGGGCTTCCTTATAGAGCCGGACGACGTTTACGACGATTTTACCCATGAGGAGCACCATAAGATAGGCGCAATAATAGAACCCTATGCAAAGGCCGCGAAGCTGCCGCTGCACTGGGCTGAAATAAAGCTGCTTGAAGGCGACGAGCGCGTGCGCGAAAGCCTGAAGCTCAACGATATGGATGCAAAGCTTGTGGACGCGATAATAAACGAATACGCCGCCGCAAACCCCATAGGCGACAGCGAATCACTTGTTGCAGACAGCCGGTATTCATATATCGAGCGCGTTGCAAAGAAAGCCTATCACCATTCCGGCAAAGCTTCAAGCGCTGTCCGCAGTGCAAAGATAGACGCAATACTTACGCATAAGGCGTTTGCAATACCGCTTTTTCTGCTGATAATGGGGCTTATATTCCTGCTCACGTTCTCAACCGTGGGCGCTGCGCTAAGCGACCTTGTAGGCGAATTTATAGACGGCACCGTTGCTCCCGCCGTAATGAGCCTGCTGCAGAACGCGGGAGCGGGAGAATGGTTCATAAGCCTTGTTTGCGACGGCATAATAAAAGGCGTTGGCGGCGTGCTCACGTTCCTGCCGCAGATAGCGCTGCTTTTCCTTTGCCTCAGCCTGCTTGAGGACAGCGGCTACATGAGCCGCATAGCGTTTATAATGGATAAGCCAATGCGCCGCTTCGGGCTGAGCGGAAAAAGCTTCATACCGCTGCTGATGGGCTTCGGCTGCACCGTTCCTGCGGCAATGGGCGCGCGCACAATGGATAACGAACGCGACCGCCGCATGACAATATTGCTGCTGCCGTTCATGAGCTGCTCCGCAAAGCTGCCGGTATACGGGCTTATAGCTGGTGCGTTTTTCAGCGAGCATCGCGGCCTTGTAATACTGAGCCTGTATGTCCTTGGCGTGATGCTTGGCATACTTTCCGGCCTTATTTTCCGCAAGGCTGCTTCAAATAAGCAGGAAGCGCCGTTTGTTATCGAGTTGCCGCCGTACCGCATGCCGAGCGCGCGCAATGTGTTCACCCATGTTTGGGAGCGCGTGGAGCACTTCCTTGAAAAGGCGGGCACCATAATATTCGCCATGAGCGTTGTTCTATGGTTCATGCAAAGCTTTGACTTCCGCCTTAACTTTATATCCGATCCTTCCCTCAGCATACTCGGCGCAATCGGCTCCGCAATAGCGCCCATATTTAAGCCGCTTGGTTTTGGGTCGTGGCAGGCAAGCGTTGCGCTGCTCACGGGCGTTGTGGCAAAGGAAGCCGTTGTAAGCTCGCTTTCCATGTTTGCAAGCTTTTCCGCCTCCGCCGGCGGCGAGGTTGTGCGCCAGGCTTTAAGCGGCATATTCACCCCCGCAAGCGCGTATTCCTTCCTTGTATTCGTGCTGCTGTATACTCCGTGCATGGCCGCCGTTGCCACAATTCGGCGTGAAATGCAGTCCCGCGCATGGACGGCGTTTGCCGTTGTTTGGCAGCTTGCAAGCGCGTATATAATGTCCCTGCTGACATATAATATAATCGGTCTTTTCACCGGAGAGACCGACAAAGCCGTGCTTTTCTATGCCGTAGCCGCGCTTATCGTTATATACAGCGCATACTGCATAATAATGCGCCGCCGGCGCGGATGCGGCTGCGGATGCTCCGGCTGCCGCTCTGCCGCTAAGTGTTCACAAAAAAAGCACCTATAATTTACACTGCCATGCAGGAAATTGTGCTACACTTAACGAAAGAGATAATATAAGCGGCCGCAAACCAAAGGGCCGCAAGAAAGGGGTAAGAAGGATGATTATAACGATCAGCGGAAAGAACATCGAAGTATCTGATTACCTGGAGGAGCTTATCAACAAAAAGGTAAACAAGCTGGACAAGTACTTTCCCGAGGATACTCAGGCGCATGTTACGCTCAGCGTGGAGCGCAACCGCCACATTGTAGAAGTCACGATACCCTATGCGGGCGGCATAATCCGCGGGGAGGAAACCTCCGGCGATATGTACGCCTCGGTAGATAATGTACTCAGCAAGCTTGAAAAGCAGATAGTGCGCCACCGCACCAAACTTGAAAAGAGCCTTAGGGCGGGCGCGTTCCGTGCGCCGGAGCCGGTATATGCGGATGCGTTCACGCAGGACGATCTTGATGAAGAAGCGGCCAAGGTGGTAAAGGTCAAGCGGTTCGACATTAAGCCCATGACCGTGGACGAAGCCATGCTTCAGCTTGAAATGCTGGGCCATTCGTTCTATATGTTCACCAATGGCGACACGAATCAGATAAACGTTATCTATAAGCGTAAGGACGGCAACTACGGCCTTATCGAACCCGAATGCTGATTATCAACTGATATCGGGGGCGGATCTCCGCCCTCGTTTTTCAAATCATATTGTTTCTAACTGTCTTATGGCAGATCATAAAAACGGAAGGTATAACATTATGAAAGAAAAAGATATACACATGCCAGCTTGGCTATGCGTTTTGGGCTGCGTTTTATTGGCCGGGGCATTAGCGTGCTTAGTGCTGTGCTTTGTTGTGTCCGTATATGCGTTGATAGGCTTCGCATTATGCCTTTGCCTGGGAGTCGCGGCAATATTATGCTATAAAAACCAATGGGTCGAAATGATTGATGATAACGAATTCATTTATAGCACCATGTTCGGCAACGAAACAAAATACTATTTTTCCGATATTGAAAGCTTAAAGCAGAATGCGGATTCCATGACGCTTCATCTTAAGAACGGCAAAATTCATATTGAATCATGCGCCGTAATTTCAGAGCGCTTCGCAAACGCCATCAACAGCAAGCTTTAATTTCTGTTTCAACGCAGGGCGGATTCCCGCCCTCGTTTTATTTTGCCCAAACGAAAAAGCACCCTTGAACGATCAAGAGTGCTTATATTTTGCTGTTTTAAGCTTAGGCCTTGGCGTTGTTGGCAACGTCTACCAGCTGCTTGAAGGCAGCCATATCGCTTACGGCGAGTTCAGCCAGAACCTTGCGGTTCACGTCCACACCGGCCAGCTTAAGGCCGTTGATAAGACGGCTGTAATTGGTGCCGCACATACGCGCAGCCGCGTTGATACGGGCGATCCACAGCTTGCGGTATTCGCGCTTCTTGTTCTTGCGTCCAACGTAGGCATACGCCATGGAGCGCATAACCTGCTGAGAAGCGGCGCGATACTGCTTGGACTTGGCTCCGAAGTAGCCCTTGGAAAGCTTGAACACCTTGCGGCGTTTCTTAACGGCGTTTACAGCCCTTTTGATCCTTGCCATGTTGTTTGTTCCTCCTTACTTATACGGGATGAGTTCGCGCACCTTCTTGGCCTCGCACTCGGCGATGTAACCAGTCTGGCGCAGTCCGCGAAGTCTCTTGGTGCTCTTCTTGGTCAGGATATGGCTCTTGTAAGCCTTAGCCCGCTTGACCTTGCCGCCCTTGGTAAGGTTGAACCTTTTAGCTGCACCCCTGTGGGTTTTGATCTTTGGCATGGGGTATTTCCTCCTTGGATAAATTGTTTAGTTTGCCTTTGGCACCAGTATCATTATCATGTTGCGCCCTTCCTGTTTGGCGGGCTTGTCAACAGATGCCGCGTCCTTCACCATTTCATAGAAAGCGTCCATCACGTCCATTCCAATGTCGCCATGCTTTATCTGGCGGCCCTTGAAGCGAATGGTGACCTTTACCTTGTCTCCGTTGCCGAGGAACTTCTGGCAGGCCTTCGCCTTCACTTCCATATCGTGCTGATCGATCGTCGCCGAAAGGCGAATCTCCTTCAGCTCGATGACCTTCTGGTTCTTGCGGTTTTCCTTTTCCCTTTTGGTCTGTTCGAAGCGGTATTTGCCGTAGTCCATAATTTTGCACACCGGCGGAACCGCTGTGGGTGCGATCTTGACAAGGTCAAGGTCGGCAGCCTCGGCCATCCTCAGCGCAACATCTATGGTTACGATGCCCTGCTGGTTGCCGTTTTCGTCGATGAGGCGGACTTCTGCGTCCCGAATTTCCTCGTTTATCAAGAGCTCTTGACTGGCTATGTTGGTACACCTCCGTAAAAAAATAGTGGATGCAAAGCACCCACCTATGATATACTCACGATAAATCGCAATACTCATTGTTTACTTACCGCGCCTGGCGCACTTGCCGGCGGGTGAGAAGCGGGGCTTCTGCTTTGACCTTGGCTATTATATAGTCTTTTCCCTGTATTGTCAAGCGTTTTTTATCAAAATCCGGCCGCTTCAAGCCCTGCTATTACTTCGTTGCGGAACTGTTCAAGCACATATTCGTTTATGCTAAGAATATCCTCTTGCCCGCACTTGGCCTTGTACACCTTATATTGTTGCGCGTAATAGCCCGCCATATCGCATTCGTCACCTGTTATTTTCCATTCCCCATCCCGTTTTTCAAGCTGCAAATCATGCCAATCCCCCGCCACACTTTCAATTTCCGGGTCTGCGGCCAATCGGAACGTTACTTCGTCCATTACATTGACCTTCGCCATTTGCCCGTCTATATCAATGCTTTTATATTCAATATCAAACTCATAACTTTGGTAAGACATATCCATTTCACGGCGCTGGCTCACGATTTGGTTCTGCTCATATTCCATTTGCCGCGTAATGAGCGTTTCGTTTATAAACTCATCACCCGCACAACAACCAAGCAGCTTTACTACCGCGTCAGACTGAGCATCAAACGGTTCGCCCGTTATATTCGCCCTTATTTCGTGACGGCTGGAAAAGTATTCATAAACAACATTCTTTATAGCCTCCTCGTCGCCCAACGGAATCCCACTCCTTTCCGGCATTGCCGTATTCGGTGCGCTGCTTGTTGTAAGCGGCATCAAGCCCTCTCCGTTCCCTTCGGCAGGCGTATCCATAACCCTGCAGCCCGAAAGCATGATGCATAGCGTCAGCAGCAAAAGAAAAGCTTTCTTCATAAAATACCATCCTCCCTTTTTTATCGGTTGCCCTTTCATCAGCTATAATTTACTATATCATACCTTATTTACTTCTATCAACATTCAATTTACGGTTAGCGTGTTGCGCTTGCCCGTGCAATTTCGGTCCATACCGGCCTGTTGCCGGATTATGGATTGCATACCCGTTATCGACCCTTTGTCAGACCATGCAGCTACATATAATAAATCATGTTCATATTTACATAGAAAAAAAGCTTTGAATTCAGGTCCAAACATAGTATCATATTATGTATTCAAATACAGCATATTAGAAAAGGAGTGAACTTATGCGCAAATACACAAGAAACCTTACTCTTTCGGCATTATTCTTAGCACTCGGTTATGTGCTTCCCTTCCTTACGGGGCAGATTCCCCAATTCGGCTCCATGCTGCTGCCCATGCATATTCCCGTGTTCCTTTGCGGGCTTATATGCGGCTGGCAATACGGTGCGGTGATAGGCTTTATTCTGCCGCTGACGCGGTGCCTTTTTTTCTCCATGCCCCCTGTTTACGTTGCAATAGCCATGGCGTTTGAGCTTGCGACTTACGGCTTTGTGGCGGGCTTCCTGTACAGCCGCGCCCGTAAGCAGGGCATTGTTGCGCTGTACTGTTCCATGATAATAGCCATGCTTGCCGGCAGGCTTATTTGGGGCGCTGCGCAAATAGTGATATTGGGGCTTCAGGGCAATGCGTTCACATGGCAGGCGTTCATGGCGGGCGCGTTCGTCAACGCCGTACCGGGAATAATAGTTCAGCTTGTGCTTATCCCAGCAATCATGTTTGCGCTGGACAAAACGGGCTTGGTCAAATTCAGGCGCTCCGAAATACCGGAAGCTGCGGATGAATGACGCTAACGTTTCCGCCGTGCTTGGGCTGATAGCGGATATGCAGCCGCGTGAGCCTTATATGCTATCGATAGACGGACGCTGCGCCGCAGGCAAAACAACGCTTGCAAATGAGCTTTCGCAAAGCCTTAACTGCAACATTGTACATATGGATGATTTCTATTTGCCCTTTGCGCTCCGCACGCCCGAGCGCATGGCACAGCCCGGCGGGAATATTGAGTTTGAGCGGCTGATAAGCGAAATAATCGCGCCGCTTCTTGCGGGCAGGAACGCTGTATATCACCCGTATGCCTGCCACGAGGATAGTTTCCTGCCGTCCGTAGCGCTGAGCGCCGCCAAAAACACCATTATAGAAGGCTCATACAGCTGCCATCCGTGCTTGGCCGATATGCTCGGCATAAAGGTTTTTATGGACATTGCGCCGGATAAGCAGCTAAGCCGCATCGCCCTGCGCGATCAGGGCCACGTTGAAGCATTCCGCACGGTTTGGATACCGCGCGAGGAATTCTATTTTACCCAATGCGCCGTGCGCGAAAGGTGCGATATTGTGCTGATGAACTGAACTTAACAGCATGCAAAAGGGACGCTTTTCAGCGTCCCTTTAGTTTTATATCATATGTGGTGTATGATTTACAGGCTCATGTCGTCTATCTCGCCAAGCGCCTTCACCAGCGGGGCTATCGCGCGCTGCACCGTGCCTTCCTCAAAGGGATTGGACAGATGCGCAAGCTTCAGCAGGCTGAGATACGGCAGGCTGCCGCCCGCGCAGCACAGCGTGTAATAATCCTTCCATGCCTGCTCGCGGTTTTCCTGCATGCGGCCGAAAAGCTCAAACGCGCCCATGGAGGCAAGCGTATAATCGATATAATAGAACGGAGAGGTGAAAATGTGCAGCTTCTGCATCCAGAATCCGCCCTTCTCCATTATCTCCACGCCGTCGTAGTCGCGGTCGGGCAGATACTTCTTTTCAAGCTCCTTCCATGCGGCGGTACGCTCATCCGGCGTAAGATCGGGATTTTCATACACAATGTGCTGATATTCGTCCACGCAGCAGCCGTAAGGTATGAACGTGAGCGCTTCCATCATGTGGGTATAGCGGTTCTTCACAACGCCATCGCCGAAGAACAGCCCAAGCCACGGATATGCAAAGTATTCCATGGACATGGAGTGAATCTCGTTCACCTCGCTGGTGCTCCAGCAGTATTCGGAAATGGGCTGATGGCGGCTGGCGCAGAACGCTTCAAACGCATGGCCCGCCTCGTGCGTAAGCACGCCCACATCCGCCGCGGAGCCGTTGAAGTTGGAGAATATATACGGTGAATCATAATCCGCTATAAATGTGCAGTATCCGCCTACGGCCTTATTCGGGCGGGTATCGAGATCCATCAGCTCATGCTCGCGCATAAAGTCGAAGAACTCGCCCGTTTCCTTGCTCATCTCGTGATACATTTTGTTTGCCGCGTCAACCATAAAGTCGCGGTCGCCTATCGGGTCGGCATTGCCGCTGGTGAACAGCAGCTTTTCGTCAAAGAAGCGCAGCTTATCTATGCCAAGGCGCTTGGCCTGCCGCTTGCGCAGCTCCGTGCATACGGGCACAATGTATTTAACTACCTGCTCGCGGTATTTGGCGACTTCCTTTGCGGTGTAGTCCATGCGGCCCATGTTCATGTATCCGAGCGGCGTGAACGTTTCAAAGCCCATTATCTTGCCCATGCTGTGCCTAAGATGCACCAGCTTATCGTAAAGCTCGCCAAGCTTCTTTTCATTATCGGCAAACCATCCGGCCCACGCATGGAACGCGCCGCGGCGAATGTCCCTATCTTTGCTTTCCATGTATTTGAGCAGGCCGTAATTGTTGCATTCCTCGCCCTGGAACGTTACGCTCATGCTTGATGTAAGGGCGCTGTATTCGCTGCTCAGCCTGTTTTCTTCCTGCATCAGCGGCACAAGCTCCAGCGTCATGCTCTTTACGGAAAGCTCCGCGTTCTTTATGAGCATTTCGCCGTACTTCTTTTCAAAGTTGGCCTTGAACGGGGATGCAAGCAGCGCCGCGCTCATTTTAACGCCAAGCTCCATCAGAAGCGGACTTGTTTCGTCCCAGAATTCCTGCTCCGCCTTATAGAATTCGTCCGCAGTATTGAGCGTGAAGCGTATTGATGCAAGCGTGCCCATCGTTTGCACGGAACGGTTCAGCTTTTCGCTGTCAAGAAAAGCCTTCTCCGCCTGTTCAAAGCTTTTTGCGTAGCCAAGCTCCGCTATAAGCTTTAGCTGCTGCTCCTTCACATCCTCAAAAACCGGCCTTTTGTATGCATATTCGCTGAATTTCATATGCAGCCTCCCTTTGTTTGTATTTCAGCCCGTTTACGGCTCTTCTTTATTTTATAACATTACTATGGTATAATGCAAAGCATATTTTATGCAATAACCGGAGGCATGTATGACCGCTAAGCTATATCATCAAAACGGCTGCACACAATGCGAAGCAACGGTGATGGACTGCCGCGCAAATGCGGACGGCACATTCGACATATTGCTCGACCGCACCGCAATATACCCCGAAGGCGGCGGCCAATTAAGCGACACCGGATACATAGGCCCCGCCCGCTGCACCCATGCGCGCGAGGAGGGCGGGAGCATATGGCATAGCTGCGATAGGCCGCTTGATATAGGCCAATGCGTGCATGTTGCGGCGGATGAGGCCGTGCGCCTTGACCACACGCAGCAGCACACCGGCGAGCATATGCTTTCCGGCCTTGCGCACAGCATGTTTGGCTGCACCAACGTTGGCTTCCATATGGCGGACGATATAGTTACCGTGGATTTTGATAAGCCCCTTTCCGCGGAGCAGATAGCCGAGCTTGAATTGAAGGTGAACGAGGCCATTCAGCGGGACGAGCCTACCCGCACCGTAACCGTTACGCCCGAAGAATACGAAACCATAGAAATTCGCAAAAAGGCAAAGGGCTTAAAGGGCGAAATAACCGTAGTATACGCCGGCGGCGTTGATTCCTGCACATGCTGCGGCACGCATTGCCAAAGCGCCGGTCAGGTCGGCGTATTGAAGATATTGTCCCACATGAATTATAAAGGCGGCGTAAGGATAGGCTTTGTATGCGGCATGAGGGCTGTTCTGTCCATGCAGCAGGACGGCGCGCGTATGGATGCGATAGCCCGCCGCTTCAGCACAAGCGCGGACAAGGCCGTGGACGCCGTTATAAAGCAGGGCGACGAGCTTGCCGCGCTGAAGCGTGAATTCAGGCGGCGCACGGATATTTTGCTTGATTACCGGGCGAAGGAGCTTGCGGAAAAGGCGGAGCTTTGCGGCAAAACACGCGCAGTTGTGACCATGGAAGAAGGGTTAGAGGCTAATGAGTTGGGCTTCCTTTGCGAAAAGCTTTGCGCGCACGGCAATATGGTTGCCGTTGTGCTGGCGCAGAAGGGCGAAAATTTAAGCTACCGCGTGGCGCGCTCGGCGGACGTGGCGCTGAGCATGCGCGAGCTTATTCAAGCCGTGAACGCCCTGTTCGGCGGCAAAGGCGGCGGGCGGGACGATTCTGCCCAGGGCAGCGCAAAGCTTAACGGCAGCGCGAAGGATTCCGTAGAACAGCTTAAAGCATACGTTTACCGCCGCATAAAGGGCTAATTCGCGTTCTCCCAATCAAAATCATCGCCAAATTCGGTGTCCTCGAGCGTTATCTCGGGGACATTCGTTTGTTCCGCCGCGCTGTACGGCACAATAACGCTCACCGTGCGGCTCAGCGGCCCCTGCGCCTTTTTGCCCAGCACCGTAAGGCGCGGATGCTCCGCCGCCACGGCGTAGCTGACCATGCCGCCCTGCGCCGCTTCATCGGTATAGCGCAATGTGCCATCGCCCGATATGCTTGCTATCATTGTGCGTTCAGCACCCGATATGGTGTATATGCAATAATTCATTCCCTGCTCCGCTGCGCTGAACGTTATGACCGGCTTGTTGTTTTCGTTCAGCTCCACGCGCACGTTCCTCACGGCCTTTGGCACGGCCCAATACTGCGTGGTTTCCTCCGGCGCGGTACCCTTCAGGAAAACCTCACCCACTGTGCTGTCCTTCGGAGTGAAGGCGTTGGCAAGCACGGCCCTATGCTCGCTTTTAAGCGTATAGCCGTCAAGCTTCACCTTTTCAACGGTATCGGGCATTGTGAATTCAGGCGCGGCGCCGTCCGCGTACAGCTTTGAAAAAAGGTCATACAGTATCAGCGCGGGATATTTTCCGCCCGTGGCCTTGGGCGGCAGTGAACCCTCCCGCGCGCTGTCGTATCCCATCCATACGCAGGCGGAATATTCGCCGTTATATACGGCCATCCATGCATCGCGGTTGCCGTCGGCCTCGCCAACGGTGCCGGTTTTGCCCGCCAAGGCAATGTTCAGCTCGCCAAGCCGCTTGCCCGTGCCTTCGCTCACAACGCTTTGCAGCATGCTTGTCAGTATATATGCGTTGCCCTCGCTCATCACGCGCACGGGCCTATCCTCATGCGAATAAAGCGCTTGGCCGTTCGCGTCCGTAATGCTCCTTATAAGCGCGCTTTGGCGGTATTCCCCGCCGGAAGCGAAGCTTGCGTATGCCGCGGCCATTTCAAGCGGGGATACCCCGTATGAAAACCCGCCCAAAGCAAGGGTAAGGCTTGTGTCGCTTTCGTCAAATTCTATGCCAACACTCTTTGCAAATTCCTTGCCGGTTTCAACGCCAAGTTCGCTCAACACCCTTACCGCGGGCACGTTCAGCGAACGCTTTACGGCGTCCCTCAGCGTTACCCAGCCGTAATACTTATCGCCCGCGTTTTTAGGCGAATAATCGCCAAACGTGGTCTTTTCATCCATAAGCATTGTTGCGGCGGTATAATTGAGTCGCTCAAGCGCCGGCGCATATACTATCACCGGCTTTATAAGCGAGCCCGGCTGCCGCCGCATATCGTTCGCGCGGTTGAACGCCATTGCTCCCGCGTTCCCGCGCCCGCCAACCATTGCAAGCACAAATCCCGTATTCGGCTGCACAATGGCTACAGCCGCCTGGCAATCTTCGCACCCTTCGGGGAAAAACTCCGCGTTGTTCACCGTCTGCTCACACAGCGATTGCAGCCTGGTATCCATCGCCGTATATATCCGGTATCCGCCGCAAAGCAGTTCTTCCATCCCAATGCCAAGTATGCCCTGCGCTTCTTCAAGCGCGGCATCTATATAATAGCCGCGGTGCGTTTCCTCCTTCTCGGCCAAAACGAGCGGCTCTGCGGTGGCCTCCTCCTTCTCCTGCTGCGATATATAGCCATAGTCATACATAAGCCGTATCACGGTGTTTCGCCGTTTCAGCGAAGCCTCGTGATCAATATGCGGCGCGTAGGCCGAGGGAGACTTGAGTATGCCCGCCAGATCCGCCGCCTGCGCAATGCTCAGCTTGTCCGCCCCTACGCCGAAATAGTTCAGCGCAGCCGCTTCTATTCCGTAGCAGCCCGCACCGAAGTACACATAATTAAGATACATTTCAAGTATATCGTCTTTTTCATACAGCCGCTCCATCTGCATTGCAAGCACGGCTTCCTCAAGCTTTCTGGCTATCGTCTTTTCGCTTGTAAGGTGGCTCAGCTTTATTAGCTGCTGAGTAATGGTGCTTGCGCCCTGGGCAAAGCGCATCTGCTTTATGTCCGTCCACAGCGCGCCCATAACGCGGATGAAATCAACGCCGCGGTGCTTATAAAAGCGCGCGTCCTCGGCAGAAATGAACGCCTTCTGCACATGGTCCGGCAGCTCCTCTATGCGCTTATATACCCTGTCCTCCTTTGCGTGCAGGCGCACGGCCTCCGCATCGCCGCCATCGTATACAATAAGCGTTTGCGGCGCGGAAAGTATCTTATCCGGGTCAAAATCCTTCCACGAATCTATATTGAGCAGCTTTACCGCAAAAAACAGCAAAAACGCCGCCATTGCGCCCGCCGCAACGATAAGTATCGTGCGGACAACACGCCACAGCGACGCAAAAAAGCCCCGTTTATGCTGCTTTTCTTTTTTATCGGTCTTGTTCATCCATACCCGCCCTCTTTCTTTGTCAACTGAGGGTAGTATTCCCTACGAGCGCGGATATTATAGTTAAATTATTATGGCTGCGCATAGAAAAGGCCAGCTTCGCCGGAAGCCGTGACCGTTTCACCCGCATCGGCATATATACGCAGAAATTCGCCGCTTTCGGTATTCATCTGCACGCCGCCGACGCTTATGCGGCAATCCTGCACGGCATAGGCGAACAAGAACTCCGCTTGCCTTACGATATGCCGTTCGTTCGGCTTTATCATTATCAGTTCGCCTGCCGCGCCGCTGAGCATCAAATTAAGGTCGCGTCCGGCGCCTGCGCAGGTCACATCTTCCCCGCCATCAAAGCGCTTAACAGCGGCATGCGGTATAAACTCAGGCTCATTTTGGCCTATTTTGAGCGTAAAGCCATCGCCAAGCGGGGCGATATAGCGCGTTACGCCGGGAAGCTTGGTGAACGTGGATTCGGCTATGTCCACCGTGGCCGTGCTTATGCGTATGCTAAAGCGGCGTTCTGCATAGGATGCGCCGTGCGGCCATATGAACAGCTCCGTAGTTGTGCCGCCGCTCCAGCGGCTTATGTTAAATGCGCCTGCGGGCAGCTTTTCTATACTTGCCATAAGGTCAACCTCCGCATATAATACGGGCATAATTTTGCCGCGCGCGGGCCGGATTGTCAAGCGATAAAGCTTTTGGCGGCGCCAATGCAAATTTTGCTTGCAATGCGACGCAAAATGGTGTATTATAATCAAGCGGCTTGCAGAGATGGCTGAGCTGGTCTAAGGCGCACGACTGGAAATCGTGTTTACGGGGAACCGTAACAAGGGTTCGAATCCCTTTCTCTGCGCCAGCTATCTTTGACAGGATAGATCTTGTCACGAAAAAGCCCGAAGTTTCGGGCTTTTTCGCTACCTTGACCACATTTCTCAATTTCGAGGGCGCCATAGATGTCGAGCAACCATTTTTGAAAATCAGATGACTCGAACCCCCGACCAATAGAATAAGCAAATTTTCCTCGCGCAAGGCTCTGCCACTCAAAACAACTGAGTGGCAGAGCCTTTTTCCGTCTCTCAAACATTTCACATCAAAAACCATTTCATAAGTAGGAGGATATCCCCATGGGCGCCAACACGCACAGATATAACCGCTTCAAGGGCTACACCGCGGCAGACTGCAACTGCAAATACTGCCTCCACTACGGCGGCAAGAAGAAGGGCTGCCTCATCCCCGTCTGCTGCTGCCTGGAAGAACGGATCAAAGCAGGCTGTGATCTCACCAAAGGCGCTGACGGATATAGGCACATTCCCGGCGGCTCTCAATCCCCAAGGATCATTACCCCTTTATAAAGGAACCGCATCCTGTCTATGGACTTCTCAATGTGGTAATGCCCACAGTACCATTTCGTGTAATCCAAACGCCCTTCGATGTTATCCAGCCAGACCCCGGTGCTTTTATCCACCTTTGATTCATCCACACCCCGTATGAACGCTTCGACAGGCTCATACCGCAAGGGACAGGTATGGGAAAGGACATAATCCATCCGGTAGCTGCGGGAAGCAAGCCGCTCCTCCACATATCCCTTGATCTCTTCGTTTGGCTGTTCATCCTCCCACCAGCCCCAGCCGTTGGCAAGCCGGAGCTCCTTATCCACGCTATAGGCTCCGCCAATGGCAACGCATTGCTTCCCATCCAGATCGTAAATCTCGCCATCCTTCGCAAAGAGAAGATTTGGGAAGGCGTTCTCCCTGTAGACAACGCCGCCGTTCCACTCGGTCTCATAATAGGATGAAATCGTACAGGGCCGCCCTTCATGGTTCCCGTGAATACAGAACATGGTAATGGGCAGCTTTGCAAGGGACTTCTTCAAGTGTCTGTCCCGGCCCCCGCCGAAGTAGTTGATCCCGGCGTCCCCCAGGATAATGAGGACGTCCTCCTTGCTCGTCCCCACGCTGTTGCAGAAGGCTTCCACACGCCGGAAATCCCGGTGCGTATCACCCGTGATAAAGTACATCTTTCTTCCTCCCATCATCAGGTTTTCCGTAGGATAGCTTACACCCCGCCGTATTGCAAATCCTGTGCGGGAATAGCGGAGATAGGCTGTCTGGGAAATGGGGATAGCTATTCTCTCTGATTGCTGATATCCTTCGTTGCCGAAAGGAGGGCGATCCCAATGCATCAAATCCTGGAGGAACTGTATAGGGGACGGATCATGCCCCAAGAAAAGCCCATGACTCCTACCCCGGAATTCAAAAAGGCGGTAAAAGAAATGGATAAACTCGACCCCCTGCTCAAAGGGAAGCTGGACGAGCAGGGACTATCCCTGCTGGATGGGTACAATAAGGCGCATGACGACGTCAACGCGGCGTGCTGCCAGGAAGCCTTTATCGAAGGCTTCCGGCTGGGGGGCCGGTTCATACTGGCCCTGTTCAGCGAGAACCCATAAGGCCAACATTCCAAAGGGCCCGCCCGGAGCAAACCACCGCTCCCTGCGGGCCCTCTTCGTGTATCTACAAAACTACGTAAAGGAGATTTTGAACATGAACCATTACCCAACGAGAGAACAGGTACAAGCCCTCCGTGAGCGTTACCCTCCCGGCACCCTGCTGCAACTTACCGCAGATATGGATGGTGAACGCTTCCAGGCAGGCGATATCGGAAAAGTAGTCCATGTTGACGATATTGGCACGATCCATATGGCTTGGGAAAAAGGCGGTTCCCTGGGCCTTATCCCCGGCGAGGACTCCTTCCGTAAAATCGGCCCGGAAAAAGAAAAGAAGCGGAGCGGCCAGCATGAAAGATAACAAGTATACCTGCGAGGAAATGGAGATCGCCCGTTTTACCGACCTGCCCAGCCTTGCGGAGTCCTTCGGGTATGACGTCCAGAGCCGAGGCCGCTGGCACTTCCTCAAGGATGCCCAGCATATCGTAATTAAGGACCGTACCCGCTACTATGACAACTACAAGCGGGAATGGGGGGACGCCATCACCTTCCTGCAGGAATATGCGGATATGTCTTTTCGGGAAGCCATGGAGTTCCTGCTCAACTACAACGGATATGCGCGGGATGCGCCCGTACAAAAACCAGCCGTTCATATCCCGCAGAAAGAAGAAAAACCGCCCGTACCCTTCGCCCTTCCGGAACCCAACATGGACAACCGTAGGGTGTTTTCTTATCTGCGCAAACGTGGCATCGCCTATCAGGTGATCGAGGGCATGGTTAATGCGGGGCTGTTATATGAGGACAAGCAATATCACAACTGCGTGTTTGTCGGGAAGGATGCAGACGGCAAGGCCGTATTTGCCCATAAGCGCGGCACCTACGACAAAGATAACGTCGGATTTAAAGGAGATGTAGAGGGCAGCAACAAGGATATCGCCTTCCGCCTGCCCTGTGACCCGGAGTTAAACATGATCCGGGTATATGAAAGCCCCATCGACCTCATGAGCGATATGACCCTGCGCAGGTATATCAGAAGCAACTGCGTTGCCCTGTGCTGCCTCGGGGATGGCGCGCTGGAAAGCTATCTCAGGGACCACCCCCATATCAAGTCCATCGACCTGTGCCTGGACGCGGACCAGTGGGGGCGGCAGGCCGCTGAGCGGATAAAGGAAAAGTTTGCGGAGCGCGGGTATGAAGTCCGTGATTTTACCCCTCCAGAGGGGAAGGACTGGAACGAGTACCTGTGCCTAAAAAAGCAAAAATCCTGGGAAAGGGGTGACGCCCGCTAAAGAAAATATGATCCCTTTGTCACCTTACGACTTCCATATCAGGGTAATTCAAAACAGGCCAGAACGCAACAATTCAAGGCAATTCATAATCGAAAAATCCAAAATCATAACACAAAAAGGAGAACCACCCCCATGTTGAAAATTACCGTGATTGGAAACATCACCTCTGACTTCGAGCTTCGCAGCAAGCCCGGCGACGATATCCCCTACGCTATTATCCGCATTGCCTCCGACCGCCGCTACCGTGACCGGGAGGGCAACAAGCTGACCGACTTCGTGTCCGTGAAGGTGCGCGGCAACCTTGCGGAACTGTGTGTGGAGCATCTCAAGAAGGGTGACAAGATCGCCGCCACCGGGGATTTTGAAACCATCTCCGCCCCTAACGAGAACGGCGTTATGCGCCAGACCGGGTTCCTCATTAAAGCGAACGATATCCAGTTCCTGTCCCCCAAGCCCGAAGCGGAACCCCAGCCCGAAGAAGCCGCTGTGTAAAACGGCATATATAAATGAAAGGAACGCAAGTACATGAAAAATACCGGAACCGAATACATGAGTACGGAGCGCACCCCCACGGTACGGCCTGATTTCGCGGAGCTGCTCCCGCCCCTCAGCGACGAGCAGCTCTCTATCTTGGAAGCGGACATCCTCAAAAACGGCTGTTACGCCCCGGTCATCGTCAACGAGGACATGGTGATCGTAGACGGCCACAACCGGGCCAGCATCTGCGAGAAGCACGGCGTCCCCTACAGGATGGCCGTGTTTTCTTTTGAAGATGACCTCGAAGCCAAACAGTGGGCGCTGCATACGCAGAAGTCCAGAAGAAATCTGAGCATCAACGAGCTCTGCAAGATCGCCCTGAAGCTCCGGCCCGAGGTGGAAGCGAGGGCCAAGGAAAAAATGGCTAAGGTTATGGCTGAAAACCGTCAGCTTAATCCCAACAATGCCAATGAACAGATTTCGACACCGGTGTCAAAATCTGTTCCTGAGACTTTGGATACCCGCAAAGAGTTGGCTAAAACCGTAGGCGTTGGCGAGGTCACCATGGGTCGGGCCATGAAGATCGAGGATGAGGCGCCCCAGCCCGTAAAGGATGCTGTGGATAGCGGCAAGCTCACCATCGCGCAAGGTTATAACCTCACCAAAGAGCTGGATGAGCTGGATCTGTCGGACGAGGAAAAGGAGCAGGCGGCCATGGAAGCCGTAGAGCGGGATATCGCCCGGAAGAACGAGAGCCGCAGGCGCAAAATCGATGAAAGCACCCGCATTGCGAAAGACTTTTGCGCAGCCTTTGAGAAGGCCCTCCAGATCGACCCCTCCCCGGAGAACATTCGTACCTGGCTGGAGGAATGCAGCATCACATCCGAACAGTTGGACAATACCATTGAAGAAGCCCGTCAAATCGCAGGATCGTTTTCCACAATCGCAGATTTTCTTGAAAATACCATTAAAAGTGAAGATAGGAGGCATGGCACGGATGGAGAAGAAGCAGACGCAGATACCGCTGAATACGCAGAAGAAAATCTTGGAGATTCTGAAGCGTGATTTCCGCATCCCAACAGAGCAGATGCTGAACCTCGTTGCGAAAGACGTGGGCGCCGATCTCTCCGACAGGATGGTACGAGCATTCTGGCTGGACAAATGCCAGCACCTCATGGCTGGCATCCAAGATGAGGACGGGCAGCGCATGATTTTCAACATCCCCAAGGGAAAGTCAAAAAACGGGCGTTCGGAATACATCCTGGTTGACGCCTGTGAGGATGATAAAGAGCTCAAAATCATTAAGCACCGGCTCCGCGGCAACATTTCGGGAATGAGAAATTCCGTAAAGGTAATCGATCTGCGTCTTGGCGTCATCAAGCGCCTCCGAATGCAAATCGACAAGGCCATTTCAGGCATCAGGAGGAAAAGCGCATGAACGAAGAAACCTATGAACTGAAGCTATACAGCCCCATCACCGGGCATCTCATGGAAGATGGCTGGGATGAGGACGACTTTGACGCCTCGTATTACGATTACGAGGGCACGCCTCTTTCCCCCTACGAAATGAGAGCCTTTGAAGATGTTGTTCACAAGGCCATCCAGGATGAGAAGCTGCCCGAAGAAGCGGAACGTGGACTCATGGAATACTACGGAAACCGGGAACCGGCCTCCGTGAATGACAAGGTGCTGTCCGCTTTCGTAGATGCGGAGGTATATGACCACAAGCTCTGGGGCGTACTGAAATGTACCCTGAAAGAGCCGCTCACAAAGGAAGAACTCGCCGGGATCAAGGAATATGCCTCGGGACAATACTCGGACGGGTACGGAGAGGGCTTTGAGCAGCGGGAGCGAAAAACGGAATACGGAGACCTGTATGTCCATTTCTGGCACAGCGGAGAGGATTATTCTATCCTCACCGAGCAGGAACTCAAAGGGCTGCAGATCGAGCGGCAGCAGCAGAAAGCAAAGACAAAAAATCATGAAAGGGCAAGGTAAGTATATGGAGATCATCGGCATTGACCACGGCAATGCGGCCATGAAAACAAGAAGCTTCTGTTTTCCCTCCGGGGTTGTAGAATATGAATATGAGCCTTATACGAAAAAGGATGTACTGGAATATAACGGCAGGTACTATGTTTGCGGCACCGGCAGGCAGCCCTATCTCAAGGATAAGACCTCCACAGGGAGGTACTATCTGCTTACCCTTGCGGCCATCGCCAGGGAATTGTCCGACAGAGGCATTCCATCCCCCGCAAAAGTGCATATCGCAGCAGGCTTGCCACTGACCAGCTTTGGCCGGGACAAAGAAAAGTTTGAAGCCTATCTGCGGACGGAAAGAAACCCTGTCCGCTTCAAATACGAGGGTAAAAAATACGAGGTGCAGATCGGGGAAGTCACGGTCTATCCCCAGGCATTTGCGGCAATCTCCCTTCGCCCGGATATGCTCCAGGGCGAACCCTCCGTCATTGTGGCGGACGTCGGCGGCTGGACGGTAGACGTTATGCGCCTGGACAAAGGCAGGCCGGACGCATCCGCCTGCCGCAGCCTGGAATTGGGCATGATCCGCTGCATGGACGAGATCGCGGAGCAGGTGCGCCGCTCCATGGGTATCTCGGTCACCACGGCGCAGATCGAGTCCGTACTGCGGGGAGAACCCTGTACCATGGAGGGCAAAGCAAAGAGCATCATCGAGCGGGAAGGAGAACGTTACGCCGCAAGGCTCATCTCTTCCATCACGGAAAGCGGTTTTGACCCCGGCGCCATGCCCATTATCTTCATGGGCGGCGGCGCCAGCCTCATGAAGCGCCGTGTCGCACCCCGGTTCGGCCTGTGCCGCCCCATTCTCCTAACTGACGTATCCGTCAACGCAAAGGGATATGAACGCCTGTCAGGGCGAATGTCGGGAGATGCGGCACATGTCTGAACCCAGGGTACGGCATCTATGCATAACGCTCTCCATGGACACCCCGCTGCACTGCCAGGTATGGGAGAAAATCAACAGTATCCCCAGGGGAAAGCGCACAGAATTCCTCTGCAAAACCCTGACCCAACGGCAGCGGGAGGAAGAACTCAGCGAAATCGTCTATAAAAACACGCTCCGGGCTCTAAAGGAATATGCAGGCCCGATCCCACAACAAAATACCATGCCTGCGGAAGCGGAAGATAGTATCAGCGAAGCCGAAGAAATTGAGCGTAATTTCTTCGGCTTTTTAGTGGAGCTGCAGGCCCAGGGAGGGAATGATGATTGATACGCTATTTTGATATGTTCGCTGGCGTGGGCGGCTTTCGGGCCGGACTCGCCAAAGCGGGCGGATTCCGATGTATCGGGCATTGCGAGATAGACAAGTACGCCAATTCAAGCTACATGGCAGCTCACGCACCACAAGAAAGCGAGGTGTACTACCAGGATGCACGAACCATCGACCCCAATGGAATGCCGGACTTTGACCTCCTCTGCGCAGGATTCCCCTGCCAGAGTTTTTCTATCGCTGGTAAACGAAAAGGCTTTGACGATACAAGAGGTACTCTGTTCTTTGAAATTGCCAGAATCCTTCGATGCAAAAAGCCTCCATATCTGCTGCTTGAAAATGTACCCGGCCTGCTATCGCATGATCAAGGGAAAACCTTCTCCGTCATCCTCGATACGCTTTGCGAATTGGGGTACAGCGTCGAGTGGGCTGTCCTTAACAGCGCGGTGTTTGGAGTCCCGCAGTCAAGACGCAGGGTGTTCATTGTCGGATATCTTGATCCAGGATGCGCCGGAAAAATACTACCTGACCGAGAAGCAAACCCAGCGGCTCTTATACGGATCGCAGGCCATAAGCAGGGATACACCGTCTACGACCCCCAGGGTTTAGCCTGTACCCAAACCGCCATGACCGGCGGCCTTGGGAAAGGCTGCGGCCTGTACCTTGTGGGCTTCAACCGCAAGGATGGCGTCACCGGGGAACTCACCGAGGCCCACACCCTGCAGGCCGGGGATTTCCGGGGCCTCAACCGCAACCAGACCCAGAATGCGGTGTTTGTGGATTTGTGCGCGGGCAACCCCCAGGTGACGGAGCAGGCCCGCTGCGTCACCGCCGATTACGGCAAGGCACAGATGTCCAACCGCAAGGGCGAACTTTCAGGCGTATTTGAGGCAGACCCCAGCCAGGATGATCCCCTGCTCATAAAGGAAGCGACAAAGCGTGGGTACAAGGAAGCATATGACGGGGACAGCGTGTATCTGGGCTTTCCCGGCACCAACAAGCGCCGGGCCCGCGTGGGAACTGCCTTTGCCCATACCCTCGACACGGGCAGCTCCCAGGGTGTGGTATTAAAAGGCCGCATCCGCCGACTCATGCCCCGTGAGTGTTTCCGCTTGCAGGGCTTCCCGGAGGATATGATCGACAGGATGCTTGCCGTGACGTCCGACACCCAGGCATATAAGCAGGCTGGGAACTCCGTCACCGTCAATGTGGTGGAAGCTATCGGCAGGCGGCTTCGGGCCGTGGACGAAGAACTGAAAGCAGGCTCCGCAAATGAGTGAGATCACCATCAAAAACCAATGCTTCGGGCTGGAGGACGAGATGACCGGCATCACCCGTGAGGAAGCGGCAAAGGCCCTTGCTGAACTGTTCGGGACACAGGCAAGATATACAGGCGGCTGGTATGGCAAATGGACGGTGAAAGACCCGGAGGGCAAAACCTGGACCCTCATGAGCGATTCCAGCATCACTACGGAGCGCAAGGTAAACGGAAAATATGAATATGCAAGCAATTCATCGTATGAAGTAGAAATGGTCACCCCCAAGCTCACATTTGAGGAAATCCCTAAGCTTCAGGAAGCTATCCGCGCGCTGCGCCATGCGGGGGCCAAGGTGAACGACAGCTGCGGACTACATATCCATATTGATGCTGCCAACCACAACCGCCAGAGCCTCAAAAACCTCATGAGCATCATGTTCTCCAAGGAAGATATCCTCTTCAAAGCCCTGCAGGTCAACGAGGACCGCGCTCGTGATTATTGTCAGAAAGTGCGTGAGCCAATGCTCACAAAGGCAAGAAAGCTGTCTGCGGAAGAAACTGCAGACCTAACCCGGCTTGAGAGCATCTGGTACGAAGGCAACAACGGATCATATGAGCATTATCACTGGACTCGGTATTACGCCCTGAATCTGCATTCCGTATTTTATCGCGGCACGGTGGAGTTCCGCTGCTTCAACGCCACCCTCCACGCCGGGATCGTAAAGGCGTATGTACACCTGTGCCTCGCCATGTCAGCCCAGGCCATCGCCCAGCGCAGCACGGTCATGCGCAGGACGCAGTCGGATAACGAACTGTTCACCTTCCGGGTTTGGCTGGTGCGCATGGGGCTCAACGGTGAAGAATTCAAGAACACCCGTAATCACCTGCTGGCCCATCTTGAGGGAGATAAAGCCTGGCGCCACGATAAGGACAGCTATGAAGTAAACAAAAAGAAAAAGAAAAAGAAGAAACGCGAGATGGAGAGGTGAGAATGTGCGGATACGCATAGAAAATGATGTGTATGAAGGGACGCCCATGGAGATCATGGAGCAGCTCTGGGAGGGCTCCTTTGACCAGGAGCAGTTCCCTAATATCGAGTCATATATCCGTTATCAGTGCAGGAACTTCACCCGCATGACGGACGTCCCCTGCCAATATGAGCGGGATATCCATACCCAGGCAAGGGCGCTCATTACAGCCCTTGCGGAGATCGACGCGCTGGAGGTACTGGAAGATGAGTGATGAACGCCTGTATTTTGCTTACGGAAGCAATATAAATCTTACTCAAATGCAATATAGATGCCCTGCCGCCACGCCTCTCATGCCGGTAATGCTCCACGGATATGAGCTTACCTTCAGGGGCGGCGGCGTGGCAACGGTGATCCCCAAGAAAGATGCGGTTGTCCCCGGCCTCCTGTGGTCGATCACGCCGGAGTGTGAAAAGAGCCTGGATCATTACGAAGGATTTCCCAACTTTTATCACAAAGCCGGTATCACGGTGACCGATCCTGAAACGGGGAAAATCTACTATCCCATGATGTATGAGATGGACGAAAGGTACCGTGATCCTGCCTTGCCCTCCTTTTCCTACTTCGGCGGCATTGCGGAGGGCTACCGGCAGAACAGCATGGATACCCGTCCATTATATGACGCCTTGTATAAGACGGAACGACAGGTGGACGAACTGTATGGGAAAAGACTGCGGGAACCTTTCTTTGCGCAGGAAAAGCCGTCTTCCCGCTCCGGCCAGAAAAAGTATAGGCGCAAGGAAAGGGAGCGTTAGGGATGAGCAAAAACCGCTTGTATTTTGCCTACGACAACACCATCAACTATCGTGATATGGCCCGGCTCTGCCCGGAAGCGGAACTGGTTGCCCCTGTACACCTGGACGGATATGAATTGGTGTTCTGGGACAGTTCTGCAAACATCGTTAGAAGGGACGGCAGCAGCGTCCCCGGCGTGGTATGGTCGATCCCCGCAGAATATGAACACACTCTGGCCTGGATTTACCACAGTCCCGTCATGCGCAAGAAAATTGAGATCACTGTAGCTGATCCTGGGTCAAAACAATCGTATACGGCCATAGCCTACGCAAAGGACGCCCGGTGGAAAGACCCTGTGCCGCCCACTGCCGTATATTTCGGCTCCATGATGGAGGGCTATTGCCGGAATGGGCTGGATACCCGTCCCCTCTTTGAAGCATATGAGCAGACCCAGCGGGAGCTCAACAGGCAGTTGGGATGGGGCTTCCCCGAACAGGAAAAATCAAAGAAACACAGACAGAAGGAGAGATAAAACCGTATGGAGTATAAAGATCAAAACGGCAACCCGATCCGGGAAGGGATGACGCTGCTATTCTCAGACGGGACGTATGAAAAGGTATATGCTACCGTCACTCCAGACTACGAAGACGACCTTGGCATAAACGCCAGCAACGAAGATTATCTGCGCGCTCATGGCCTCGGTGAAATAGATCGGGAATACTATTCCCTGTCCAATTTTTCGGCGTCGGACATGCTGATAGTCCCCGAGCCTGCCATCGCCCAGGAGGTGCCCAAAGCGCAAAACCGGCCCCGGAAGAAATCCAGGGGCCGGGAGCGGTGATACAGGCGGCAAGCCTTATTTCTTGCTTTTGAAGCTGCCGTTGCCGGGGAGCCGGGAAAGCAGCACTGACCGCGCCTCTTTGTACTCCGGCCCAATGAATCCCAGCTTTAGAAGGAAGCATCGCATGGCGTATTTGGGGTTTTCAATATCGGCCTGCGCCTTTGCCGTGACCCGCACCTGTTCTCTGGCAGTATTGTAGATGGCGTTGAGCAGATGGGCGCAGGCAACAAGCTCTTTTTGCTCCGGCTCCGCATCGTAAATATCGAAAGCGAGAATCCCATCCCCTTCGGTATAGGCAATCCTGCCCACGCCAAGGGCCGCCATGATCAGGCTACCCTTGGCGGAAAGCAGCTTATCCAGATTATCCTTGATCCTTCCGTTAAAGTCATGTGCGGGAACCGATACGATGTGCCTTTCCTGTTCCCATGCTTCCTGTGCGGCTTCTTCCTGCTCCAGCCGGAACCCGGACTCCGTAAGCTCATTGAGCAGCGCCTCATGATCCACTCCCTCCGGGATTTCCAGCATCCCATCCTTATCCAGCAGGCATCCGCCAACATCAAAGCAGAATGTGGGGGCGCCCAGATAGCGCACCTCTGCATTCATCGCGTCCCCCAGCGCATTGGCCAGCGGCCTGCGCTTTCCGTTTTCCAGCACGAACTTGATTTTCATATAAAAACCTCCCAAATATGTGATGTACCATTCATCACTCTTTCGGGTGCGGATTGCAAGCGTTGTGCGGGAAAAGACCCAAACTGTCTGTGAAACGGGGGTTCCCTTGTGAGAACCGCTGGAGTATTGTTGCCTTGAAAGGAAGGTGACAATACATGAAAAAAACAATGATCATGGCAACCGCAATATGTGCGGCAATGCTGCTGACAGGCTGCATGAGCCGGGAGGAAACGGAAGCCCTGTCCGCATGGACGGTGGAACGGTATACGGCCCAGGCTATGGCGGTGCAGGAAAGCGCCTCATGGCGGGAAGAACGGGATAAAATTGAGATTGAGGAACTCCAGATCAAAGAAATGGCCGGGTCATCCTCCGCACCTGTACCTGTATCCACGCCGGAGCAGGCGGAAGCAGATCAACAGGAAGTGATGCCAGAGGAAGCGAAACCAAGGGAAACCGAGCCGCAGGAATCGCTGCCGGTCATGGAGATGGCCATCAGCCCAGTGGCGTCCGAGTCAACACCCATGCCTGCGGCAAAGGCGGAAATAGCCCCGGCCCCGGCTGAACCTACTGCCATCCCAAAGAGCGAGTGGCCGTACATCACTTGCCCACCGGAGCCTACCTCGATCCCACAATCCGAATGGCCATATATTACCTGTCCGCCCGAACCGACCCTTGCGCCCCAACCGGAATGGCCGGAATCAGCCGCACCCTCTGAGCCTGAACCAACGCCTGCACCCACGGCAACGCCCACGGAGCCTGACCCTACACCGGCGCCGACCCCAGAACCGGAACCAACGCCCACTCCGACAGGCGGATATGCCGTCTGCTCCTGCGGGGCAACGCTCACGCCAGATGAACTGGTACCCCACATGAAAGCCCATGCCATGAACGGCGAGAACCACAGCTATGTAGCCTACTAACATCAAACCCTCAAGGGCCTGCAATCCGCGGGCCCTTTCTCTTTGCCTTTTACCACAATTCAACTACAAAAAGAAAGGAAATTCTGCATGAAAACGATGTCGAAGCAAATGATCAGTTTCCTCCTTGTCATCCTTTTGTGCTTCTCTGTGCTGCCCGTGCCTGCACTGGCAACAGCGGGAGAAACGCCTACGGAGGAACCGCAGCAGACGGAAGAATTGCAGCAGGAAACAAACAGCGGCGCCCCGGAGGGTATGGAAAGCCCTGCAGTGGAACCCCCACCCACGCCGGAGCCTACGCCTGACCCGGTGCCTACACCGGAACCCACGCCTACGCCTGACTCTGAAGGCACTGAGGAAACATCCGTAGAAGCGGAATCCCCGGATGCGCAGGATGAACCGCAGGAAACGCCCACTCCCACGGAGCAGGAGGAAGAACTGCCTCCTTATGTAGACGAAGCGGAGGAACTCCTGCCTGTGGAAGAAATCCCTAAAACGGCGGAATCTCTCGCCACAGAGGAACCCCTGGCGACATCGCCCGGCTTGCATATCCAGCCGGTACTGACCGCCGTGGTGGATGAGCCTCTAGTGAAGGTGGTGTATCAATATGGTAGCGGGCTGCAGGTTGCAACCCCCAGCAATCTCGCAGTTTCCTCCAGCCATTCGTATTATACCCTCGGCATGGTGAATGGGGACAGCATGGAGATCACCGCAAACCACTTCCCCGGTGAGATTCCCACCAACGCAGAAAATCTCACTGTCCTGCTGGACGACAGCATGGATGTGACTATGGATGCGGAATATGATCCTTCTACCGGCAAGTTGTATTTGCCTGCCCGGTATATGGGCCACAGGGTAACGGTAACCTGGACGCTGGAAGAAAGCAGCATTACAGATATCACCATCTCCGCTCTGGTCAATGTATATGAGGGCGGGATGTTCTCCGAGCAAACCCATGCCCTGACCCTTCCTTCCAATGCTTTGGAGATCGCCATCCCCCTGGAATATGGCAGTAACCCCGTAGTTTCGCAGAACGGAATCGACCTCCCGGAGAGCGCCTATTCCATTGAAGATGGCGTCCTGTACGTACAGGCTTCGCCTCTGGGCGGTGATCTTGCGGTCACTGCATATCTGGAAGCGCCTCAGATGCGGATGTTCGCCATGCGCAGCACTAGCAGCTATCCCACCCAGGTGGTACATACCCGCAGCGCAGATCAGATATGGTATGGTTATTACACATCGTATTACACCGCCAACGGCAACACCGCTTTCTGCCTTGACCCCACGGTCAGCGGCCTGAACGCCGGTACCTACGATATCGACTATTGGATCACCGACACCAATGATTTCCTGGTAAAGTGTTGTTACTACCTCTACGGCGGCCCCGGTTACGACTATGTCAAACAGGTGTTTGCCGAGCCTGACGCTCTATGGGCCTACGGCATGTGCCATGCGGTGGCCTCATATGGTTACATGGGTAGCCTGGACGCATTCAAGGGTCTGGACGATACCCTCACCGGGCAGCTTGTTCAGGTGGCCAATATCGTCAACTCCTTGCCTGCCGTCCCGTCCGGTTTTGCAGCCTTTGTGTACAATTCCAGCTCTTCCTCCAACCAGCCCCTCATCGGCTGGCAGTATAACCCCTCCTCATGGGAACCCGATCCCTGGGAGCCTGAGCCCGAACCGGAGCTCGATCCCACGGGCAGCGTGGCGGTCAGGAAGGTATCCGCGGATACCAACCTGACGGACGGGAACCCCTGCTACAGCTTGGCAGGCGCTGTGTTCGATGTGTATGCCGGTTCCAGTCGTGTGGGAAGCATCACCACCAATGCAAACGGTTATGGCAGCCTGTCGGGATTGCCCGTAGGCTCCGGGTATTCCATCGTGGAGCGCACCCCGCCCACGGGCTTTGCAGGAACCAATCAGGAGTACAGCTTCACCATCTACGAGGACGATACCACCACGGTGACGGTCAGCAATATCCCCCAGAACGACCCCACCACTATCATGGTGCGCAAGCAGGACGCCGACACCGGCAAAGCAGAACCCCAGGGCGGCGCCGGGCTTGAAGGCGCACAGTTTACTGTCAAGTATTACAAGGGCAGCTATTCTAGCGCCAGCGCGCTCAGCGGCGCAACCCCTGCCCGAACCTGGGTCATTGAAACAGATGAAGATGGTTTTGCCATGCTGCACCCGGATTACCTGGTGAGCGGGGACGCCTTCTACTACAACAGTGCGGGAACCATCGTGACCCTGCCCTTGGGCACGGTGACCATCCAGGAAACCAAAGCCCCGGAGGGGTATCTCATTAACAGTGAACTGTTCATCCGGCAGATCACGGCCTCCGGCAGCATGGAATCCGTTGAAACCTACAACGAGCCCATCGTAAAGGAAAATGTGATCCGCGGCGGCGTTTCCGTAGAAAAATGGGACGCTCAGCTCAACAAAAAAGGCGCTGCCCAGGGCGACGCCACCCTCGCTGGCGCTGTGTTGGAGATCGTAAACAAGAGCGACAGCAGCGTGGTGGTTGGCGGCAAGACCTATGGCCCAGGTGCTGTGGTGCATACCATGACCACGGACGTCAACGGTGCTGCTTCCACCGCCAACAATCTCCTGCCCTACGGTGAATATGAGATCGTGGAAAAGACCGCGCCTACAGGATATCTGAATACCGGCACGGTAAGGCGCTCCTTTGAAATCCGCACCAATGGCGTGGTCGTGAACCTGATCACAGCGGACACCGCAATCAAGAACGATGTGATCCGGGGCGGCGTTTCTGTTGAAAAGTGGGATATGGAGCTTGACCGCAACGATCCCCAGGGAGATGCAACCCTTTCCGGCGCTGTATTTGAAATCTATAACCGCAGCAAAGCTGGCGTAGTAGTCAGCGGCAAGGAATACGCTCCCGGCCAGGTAGTGCATACCCTGACCACAGGCGAGGATGGCTCGGCCTCTACGGAGAATGACCTCCTGCCCTACGGTACATACGAGATTGTGGAAAAGGTCGCTCCCACAGGCTACCTCAATACCGGCGTCATCCACCGTACCTTTACCATCCGCGAGAATGGCAAGGTTGTGGAGATGACCTCTGCGGATACCGCCATCAAGAACGATGTCATCCGCGGCGGCGTAAAGATCGAAAAATGGGATATCGAGCGCAACGAAGCAGCCTTAAAGCAGGGCGACGCCACCCTTGCCGGTGCAGTTCTCGATATCTACAACACCAGCAAGCATCTCGTGCTGGTAGATGGTGTAGAGTACGCCCCCGGCGAGATCGTGCTGACCCTGATCACGGACGAGAACGGATATGCTTCCACGGCGGCGGATGTTTTGCCCTACGGATCATATGAGATCGTGGAACGCACCGCTCCTGTCGGCTACCTCAACTCCGGCGTGATCCGCCAGGGCTTCCGCATCCGGGAGCATGGCGTCATCGTCAGCATGACTACTGCAGACAAGGTGATTAAAAACGAAATTGTGCGCGGCAATGTGCTGATTGAAAAGTGGGACAACGAAATCGGTGAGCACAGGGCCCAGGGCGGCGGAACGCTGGAAGGGGCTACCTTTGAAATCGTGAACCGCAGCCTGGACAGCGTGCTGGTGCAGGATACCCTCTACGCACCCGGCGAGGTGGTCTACACCACGGTAACCGATGAAACCGGAACTGCATATACGCCTGAATATCTGTTGCCTTACGGAACCTATGAGGTACGGGAGATCGCCCCGCCCTTTGAGGGCTACCTCTCCACGGGCGTCCTTTCCCGCTTCTTAGAAATCCGTGAACATGGAAAAACCGTAGAACTGAATACGGCGGAAACCGCCATCCGCAACGATCCTCTCCGCGGCGACCTCAAGGGCATCAAGATAGCGGATGGAACTGCAGAGCGGTTGGCTGGCGTACCGTTTAGCATCACCTCCAAGACCACGGGAGAATCCCATATTGTTGTCACCGATGTAAACGGCGAGTTTTCCACCGCCAGCGAATGGAACCCTCACAGCCAGAACACCAATGCCGGTCAGACCGACAGGGACGGCGTATGGTTCGGGGAACTGGATGTGCTGGATGACAGCAAGGGCGCGCTCCTCTACGATGACTACATCATTGAAGAACTGCCCTGCGAGGCCAACGAGGGCTTCGAGCTGCTCTCCTTTGAGGTGTCCGTGTATCGCCATAACACCGTGATCGACCTGGGTACCCTGACGGACGATTATATCCCCATCCCCGAAATCTTCACCACCGCGTTGGAAAAGGAAAGCATGGGCAATACGGCGTATGCCGCAGAGAAGGTAACCATCGTGGATACCGTCTACTACAGCGGGCTGAAGGCCGGAACCGAGTATACACTCAAGGGCGTTCTCATGGACAAGGCCACTGGGGAACCCCTCATGGTGGGCGAAAATCAGGTGACGGCGGAGAAAACCTTCCGTGCCACCGGGGAGTCCGGCAGCGCCACCATGGAATTCACCTTTGACGCTTCCGCTCTCAAAGGAAAGGCTGTGGTAGTCTTTGAAAACCTCTATCTGGAGGATAAAGAGGTCGCCGCCCACGCCGACATCGAGGATGTGGATCAGACCATCATCTTCCTGAACCCTGAGATCGGGACCACGGCAACCGGGAAAAATGGCGAAAAGACGCTGGATGCAACGGCGGAAACCGTGATCGTGGACACCGTAGCATATATGGGCCTGCAGCCCGGCCAGGAGTACACCCTGAAGGGGCAGCTCATGGACAAGGCTACCGGCGAAGCGGTTCAGGTTGACGGCCAGCCCGTCACGGCAGAAACTACTTTCACCCCTGAATCTTCGGACGGCTCCGTCACGGTAACCTTCACCCTCAACGCCATCGCCCTGAAAGCCAAGAGCGTGGTTGTTTTCGAAAGCCTGCTGCACAACGGCAGGGAGATCGCCATCCATGCGGACATCGAGGATGAAGGTCAGACGGTCAGCTTCAATGAACCGAAGATCGGAACAACGGCAACCGGGCCGAATGGCGAGAAGGAACTCTCCCTCTCCGCAGCCGCAACCATTGTGGATACGGTGAAATATGAAAATCTCGCCGTAGGTCAGGAGTACACCCTCAAAGGAGCCCTCATGGACAAATCCACCGGCAAGCCTGTGCTGGTAGGCGAAAAAGAAGTCACCGCACAGACTACCTTCACCCCGGAGCAGGCGAACGGAACCGTGGAGGTAACCTTCACCTTTGACGCTTCCTCTTTGAAAGCAAAAGAGGTTGTGGTCTTCGAGCGCCTCTATATCGGGGATGCGGAGATCGCTGTTCATGCGGATATTGAGGATAAGGATCAGACGGTCAGCTTCACTGAGCCGAAGATCGGAACCAGCGCCTCCGGCCAGGATGGTGAGAAGCAAATCGCCATCTCAAAGACGGCTGCCATCATCGACAAGGTGAAATACGAAGGGCTGACCGTTGGCGAGAAGTACACCCTCAAGGGCACTCTCATGGACAAGGCCACCGGCAAGGCGCTCCTCGTTAACGGCAAGGCGGTCACTGCTGAAACCACATTCACCCCTGAAAAGGCGGATGGTTCCGTAGAAGTGACCTTCACCTTCGATGCTTCCGCTCTGAAGGGCAAGGAAATCGTAGTGTTCGAGCGCCTCTATATCGGCGAGAACGAGATCGCAAGCCATGCGGATATCGAGGACAAAAATCAGACCGTCAGCTTCACCGCTTACGCCATGAAGCTCACCAAGATCGACAGGGCCACCAACAAGCCTTTAGATGGGGCTGAATTCACACTCTACGGTGAGGATGGCAAGGAGATCAAGCTGTCCAAGGATAAGGATGGGGCCTATATCCCGGACGAAAAGGGCAGCGCCATTATCTCCACGGTGGACGGCGTGGCCATCGTCAAGGACCTGACCGATCAGGGGTACACCCTGCGGGAAGTGACCGTCCCCAAGGGATATGTGGGCTACACCGAGCCCATCCCCTTCGAGATGGAAGCGCGGGATACCGAGGATGATCCTTTCCCGGTCACCGTCTACAATTCCCCCGAAGGCCACAAGGAGGGCTCCGGCGCCAAAACTGGGCGTGACGGCCTGCCCATGTGGGCGCTGTATGGTGGCGTCGGCCTGCTGGCGCTTGCCGCAGGCGTTGGCGTCCTATATCTCAGAAAGAGAAAAATGAACTAACCCATCGACCCTGGGGGAGCGCAAGCTTCCCCTTTCCTCATATAAGCGAGGTGATTGGAATACGAAAAGTGATGATTTTGAGCCTGGGGCTGTTTGCGGTTGCGGGCTCTCTACTGCTCTATTTTCTCATATCCCAGGGAAAAGCCCAGAAGGAATCGGAAGAATACATCGATATCCAGGAAACATATACCGCTGTTCTGGAAGCTGTTTCTCCCGATTCTGAAAAGCCTCTGGAGCAGCCGGAGGCCGAACCATCCCTGCAGCTGCCCTACATTGCGGCGGATTTTACAGGGCTCCGGGAACTGAACATAGATACCATAGGCTGGATCGCCATCCCCGGCACGCCTATATCCTATCCTGTCATGCAATCCATGGACAACAGTAAATACCTGAAACGCGACAGCTCCGGCAAAAAATCCAGCGCCGGGGCTGTTTTCATGGACGCCAACAACAGCCTTTCGCCATTGGATCAAAATACGATCCTCTACGCCCATAACATGGGCGAAGGCCGGGAGGATGAGATGTTTGCGCCGCTGCTGCTCTATAAGGACCGCTCATATTTTGAAGCCCATCCATATATTCAGTTCGATACCCATATCGACACACATGGCTGGTGGGAGGTATTCGCCGTGCTGCATCTTGATCTTCGGGATGACGGCTTCAATTACCTTCGCCAGTCCTTTCCCGATCCAGAGGCGTTTGCCGAATGGCTTAACAAAGCACAGGAGCTATCCCTCTACGATACCGGCATAACTGTTTGCGAAACGGATACTGTCCTGACTCTTTCGACCTGTGACCGTTCCCTCTACCGGGGCAACGGCAGGTTTGTCCTTCTGGCCGTACACCGCAGCCAGCTATAAAAATTTGGAGGTACAATATGGAACCGAAAACGATCATAAGCATTTGTCTCGTCCTGTTCATTCTGGGCGGACTCGTATTTCTGCACATCCGCAATAAGCGGAAATGACCATGGGCGGCGCAGGCCGCCCTTCATCCTGAAGGAGGTAGAAAATGAGTAAAAACGATCCCCTTGAGAGCAACGCAGGGTACACGATCCTGGAACGGTTCGCCGTTGGCGAATACGGATATGTTCTGGCGGAACGGCCTACTGCCCCGAACCCGTTTGTGACCTGGTGCTACCGGGCGGACGATCCCGCCAACTATTTCTGGGGCCACTATTTCAATGACCGCCATGCCGCATATGAAAACTACATGGAGCGCATTGACAACGAAGTGATGCTCTTCGAGGACGCTACCGGCAAGACCTTTCCTCTGCCAAAGTTCTGCCTTTCCGTCAACCCCTCTACCGGGGATATTATCAACATCCGGCGCGGCGTCAGCGGCTATTACCCCTCCGACTGGAACCGGCCCGGAGAGCGGGCATATAACCGGGAAACGGCAACCTACGCCAACGAGCAGATCGGCGTAACCAAGGCACAGGAGGCCGCCATGCTCCATGGTTCCATCTGCGGCTGGAATACCAAACTGGCCGATCCCCGCAGCTACAACGAGGACGGAAGCATAAAGCACACCTTAAAAAAACATCGAGAACCTGAAAGATAGGAGCGACAAATATGGAATATGAAAAAGACCAGCGCATGGCCGGAAGCTATGCCGTTCGATCCGCATTCTTCATCAACGGGAAAGAAATCGTATTCGGCATAGACGATAAGGAAAAGGAACCCTACCTGGTAGCCCATTGCAAGTATGATAACCCCTTCGGCGTTCCGGAGTATTACAACTGCGTCGTGTCAGATGATTACGCTGAAGCCATGCAGACATTGGGACGGCGAATCAGCCAGGAAGCGGAGATGTCCCTGGAAAACACAATGCGGCGCGGCGTCTCCAATACGCTTACTGCGGAGGACTGTATCCCCGGCAGCGGGAGCGGAGATTTTGAAGGGGAGCTTGTCGTGATCCGCCCGGATTGCCTGCAGCGGGACAGGAGGACGGCGGATTACCAGCTCTGCCTTGCGGAAGGCGGATTTGGCTGCAGGGCCAACGCCAATGGCAGGGCCGTATATGTAAAAACCATATTCGATGGACGCGCCCTGCGGTATGAGCGCAACGACGTCCTTGGCATTATCCGCCCTGACCGCATCCCCGATTGGACAAAGGAGCGGCTGGAGCCGGGTAAGGCTCAGCAAAAGCCGGAAAAACCCAAGAAGAAGCATAGATCATACGAAAGATAACACGTCTGAAAAAGGAGATCAACATGCAAAATCAAATAAAAATCCTCACGGCGGAGTCCGTGACCGAAGGCCATCCTGACAAGATCTGCGACATCATTGCCGACAGCGTTCTGGATGAATGTTTGAGAAGCGATCCTGCCTCCCGCGTGGCCTGTGAAGTGCTGGCCACCGCTGGCAAGGTGATCGTGGCTGGCGAGATCACCACGGAAGAAATGCCCGATATCCCGTATATCGTGAACAGAACCATCAAGCACATCGGATATGACGATCTCGAATATGAGATCGAATGCCTCATCCACGATCAAAGTGAGGACATCGCCCAGGCCGTGGACAGGCTGGACAGTGGTATTTATATCGACAACAAAGATGGCCAGCTGGTGGACGAAAGCTGTTCCCTGGGCGCCGGAGATCAGGGGATCATGTACGGATATGCCACCACCGAGACAAAAGAGATGCTGCCCATGCCCATGGTGTTGGCCCATCGCATGACCCGCCTGCTCACCGCAGCCCGGCGCTTGGGCGCCATCCCCAGCCTCATGCCGGACGGCAAGGCGCAGGTATCCGTGGAGTATGTGGACAGCGTTCCCAGGCGTGTGGCATCCATCGTGGTATCCGCCCAACACACCGAGGACGCCGACATGGACGCCCTCCGCGCAGGGATCATGGAGCATGTAATTTTGCCCTCCCTGGGGAAGATGGAATTTGACAAGGACGCTGTGTATATCAACCCCTCCGGGCGCTTTGTGTTTGGCGGCTTTGAAGCGGATACCGGACTCACCGGGCGCAAGCTCATGGTGGATACCTACGGTGGGATCATCCCCCACGGCGGCGGGGCCCTCTCCGGCAAGGACGCCACCAAAGTGGACCGCAGCGCAGCATACATGGCCCGCTACATTGCCAAGAACATCGTGGGCGCAAGGCTGGCCGAGGAATGCACCGTCTCCCTGGCGTATGCTATCGGCAAGGCCGAGCCTGTGGCGGTGAATGTGGATACCCATGATACGGGCATCTACCATGACGAAATCATAAAGGAAGCGGTACTGTCCATCTTTGACCTGACCCCCTCCGGGATCATCCGCACCCTGGGACTGGCCAAGCCCATCTTCGCGCCCACCGCCTGCTATGGACATTTCACGGATGATACCTTTCCCTGGGAGCAGATAAACCGGGCCCATGAGCTTAGGATCGTGTGCAACGCCATAGAAAGCGAGAAAAAGTATGACCAACGATAAATATGAGATCACCAATATCGCCCATCCCGAATACCCCTGGCTGCACCGTATCCGGGCATTGCGGGATGTAGGCAAGGATGTGAAAAAGGGCGACCTGGGCGGGTATGTGGAGAGCGAAAGCAATCTCTCATATGAACCGGGTGACAAAGCGTGGCTATATGACGATTCCATCGCCTGTGGGGATGCGTATGTCTGCCAGGGCAGCAATCTCCGGGAAAATGCCATCGCTAAAGATTAGGCGTACATTTCCCAGGGCTCCAGCATGGGAGGCAGCAGCATCGTGGAGGATGACGCCATGATCCAGGGCGCCTCCCTGTATGGCAACGCCCGGATCTCCGGCACGGGCATGGCCCTCTCCAGCCGGGGCGGTTATCGCCCGGTAGTAACCGGGGACGCATCGGTGTACGGCGTTGTGTGCGGCAACTTCCATCTGGACGGCCAGACAGTCATATTGGAGGGCGAAAAACTCTACAACGAGCGGGATGACCGGATCGTCATATCCAATGGTATTCGATATGTAGAACGCAGCCTGGGTAGGGACAATCTGCAACCCACTCCGGCCAAGCAGGCAGCCCCCAAAGAGAAAAAGAGGGATCGTACCCATGGCATGACCCGGTGAAGGGAACGTCCATGAATACCTTTGAAAAAGAACTGAAGAAGATATTCGCCGGCTGCGGCAGCATTACCAATCCCACCTTTGTGGGCAGCGCCTGTTATGGCGATATAGGCCCCGATCTGAAAGCTAAAATCCAGTTTGTCAGCATGGGCATCCATAACCAATTCGAGGCGCTGCGGATCACGATCCTCAACCGCACGGAAGGCCAGGTGGATACCGTAGTCATACGCTTCTCCGATCTCATTGGAAAAAAGCGCACTCCCAGCCGCCCCGAAGGGATGGCGCCATATCTCTGGAAATACCGGGATGAGGTGGAATGGTACGCCTATCATCCCACCCCTGCCGACTACAAGATAATCCGGGAGGCTGCGGCCAGCTATCTGGACATATTCCGGCAGCCCCTGCCTGAGATACCCAAGGCGCCGCCTAAACAGAAGAAAACCACAAAATTGCGGGATCAGGCCCGCTGAAAGGAGGACGCATGGAGGAAGAAAAAACCCTTGACCTTACGAATCTATATGGCTTTGCCCGGTTATATAAAACGCTGGTGCAGGACGGCGGCAGGAAGCGGAGTACCGGCGATATGCTGTACGGCTGTTATTTAGCCAACATCAGTGCCTGCAACAAAAGCGGCATGGATTTGCAGCCCGTAGAGCCGGAGATATTTTTCTACAAGCTGGAAACCAGTCATGTAGAGCCATATAAAACGAACATCCAGACCATAAAGGCGCTGACCCTGTTGGAATGGAATACGGACACAGATGCTCCGCATACCCAGGCAAACCAGGCGATTAGTGAAATGCGAAAAACATATACGCACCATTTCTATGACGCGACTTATCACAGTTACAGGGACTCTGTCACATCCTTTTCCCTCTGTGAAGATACCCTCGATCCCATCTACGAGCCAGAAAGCGAATTGAATCCCGGCGCACTCCTGCGCAAACATGAAACCGACCCCAAACTCGTTTATATTTCCGCACCATTGCGTGGGGATATCGAGAATAATATCGCCTTCGCAAAGGAAAAGGCCCGTGAGGTGTTTCTGGAAGGGAACATCCCAGTCTGTCCACACCTTCTGTTCCCGCCCATTGCCGATCCCCGCAATCCCGTGGAGGACAAGGCTGCTATGGGGATGTGCCTGAAATTATTGGAGCGTTGCAGCGAGATACGGGCATATGGCCCTGTCTGGAGCGAAGGGATGTGGCAGGAAATCAAATATGCGGAGAAGCTGAAGATACCCATCCTGACGGATCAAACAGAAGTTCCCCGTACCCGGCGCAGGCGGGAACCATGCAGATGAAACAGGAGATCAATAGCCCAGCCATCGTGCTGGGCTTCAACTTTTTTGTAAAGGAGGCGATCCAATGATAGACCGGCCCCCAATGAACCTTGTAGGGATGGACGGCAACATTTTCTTTGTTATGGGCATGGCCTCCAAAGTACTCAAGCAGCACGGCATGGAGGAAAACGCAAAGGAGATGTTCGAGCGTGTAAAGCAATCCGGCGATTATTATATGGCGCTGGGGATTATAAGCGAATATGTCCAGACGGAGATATCCGGCCCCGATCCCGGCATATTGGCGCCGGAGGATATCGGTATCGACCCTGAATTCTTTATCGCCCAGGACGGCGTGACGGCGTATGTGGAAACCTGGTTTGATGCAGGGCAACGCTTTGGCGTGGAACTTGGCCCTGACGACTCCATCGACCTCTACGCCACATACCACCCGGAAACGGAGCAATTCTCCACAGCCATCCATATCAAAAAGGAAAGCCCCGTATCCGGCGAAACCCGGACTGTGCGCCTCCTCCCCTCCGAGCGGAGCATGATCCTGCGGGAGATGGAGCAATGCGCCGAAAAACAGCACACCAGCCTGAAGGAATTATATGCCGCATGGAAATCGGAACAGGGCAAAATGCAGACCCACAACAAAAAGAAGGAGAAAAAGCATCAACATGAGCGATAACCTCACCCTCCCCAAGTGGGAGATCATCCAGGGCGACGCATTGAGCCTGCTCCGGTCTTACCCGGCAGGCTCTTTTGACGCCATCATCACCGATCCCCCGTATGCATCGGGCGGAAGGACGCAGGCCGAAAAAAACAAGAGTACCGCACAGAAGTATTCCAGCATGGGCGAAAACGCGCCTCCCGCCTTTGACGGGGACGCCAAGGATCAAAGGAGCTTCACCAGCTGGTGCGCCGAGTGGCTCAGTGAGTGCAGGCGCATTGCCAAGCCCGGCGCGCCCCTGTGCGTGTTCATAGACTGGCGGCAGCTCCCCAGCATGACGGACGCGCTCCAATGGGCGGGCTGGATCTGGCGCGGCACCGCCGTATGGGACAAGGGCAACTCCCGGCCCCAGAAGGGCCGCTTCCGCGCCCAGGCCGAGTATATCGTCTGGGGCTCCAACGGGGATATGCCCATATCACGGCCCGTCCCTTGTTTGCCCGGCGTGTTCAAATACGGGAATCCCCAGAACCGCATCCACCTCACCGAAAAACCCCTGCAGCTCATGCGGGACGTCGTCCGTATCACCGAACCGGGAGGCCGCATCCTCGATCCCTTCGCCGGTTCCGGCACCACGGTGCTGGAGACATTGCTTTCAAATCCGAACCGTAGGCGGCCTCGACATCCTTGAGTGTGATTGTTTCCGTGCCGCCTTTGAAGTTGTAGGTGATGACAAGCCTGTCATCAAACAGGTACAGGGAGTTGACGAAGGTATCTATGATGCGTTTTTGGTATTCCCGGCTGTTTACGTCGCCGTATTTGAATTGCCCGATCCATCTCACGATCTGCTCTTTGGTGTACTTGGGCTTTTGAAGCTCCGCTTGCAGGACGGCTATCTTCAGGTTGTCCCTTTGCTTTTCCAGAGCCTCCAAACGTTCTTTTGTGGAACTGGTCAGTACGCCCTGCTGGATGGCGTTCAGCATATTCTCTATTCCGCGCTCCGTGTCGGCAAGTTGTTTTTTCAGCGCCGGAATAGTGGTGTCCTCGCTGGCTTGCAGGGTCAGAATACCGTCAGCTATCCGGTCTATTTCTTCGTCTTTCAGAACTCGGTTGACAGTCAGGACAACAGCGGCTCGTTCGATAAAATCTTTCTTGGCCGATTTCTTCTTGCAGCCCAGCTTTCGCTTTGCCCCGGCACACTTGTAGTAATAATGCTTATCTCCCGTGTGGCTCGTGCCGCTTTCGCCTATCATCATGCGCTCACAGAGTCCGCAAAACAATTTAGTTGTCAACAGGTAGTCAACGTCCGCTTTTGCCGTTGCCGGCGCACGTTTGTTTTTCTCCAGCCGCGCCTGCACCCGATAGAATAGATCATCCGACAGTATCGCGGGAACGCCGCCCTCAATTACAACGTCCTGATAGCGATACTCGCCAATGTATTTACGGTTTTTCAAAATGCGGTTGAAGCTGTTGGGAGAGAATGGCTTGCCGTTTTTCGTTTTCAGCCCCCTCCTGTTGAAGTCTTCCACGATGGTGCGGACGATCTCACCGTCGGCATATCTTTGAAATATCTCCCGTACTATCGGAGCCGTAACCGGGTCGAGGACAAGCTTCTGCTCGTTGCCCAGCAGATAGCCGAGAGGGATGCCGCCGCCGTTATTCCTGCCCTTTAAGGCGTTTTCCTTTTGCCCTCTATGGATTTTTTCGGACAGCTCGGCGGAGTAATATTCGGCATAGCCTTCAAGCATGGATTCCAGTATTATCCCCTCCGGTCCGTCGGAGATGTTCTCCTTTACGGAGATGACCTTGACACCGTTCTTTTTGAGAATCCGTTTATAGTGTGCGCTGTCGTAGCGGTCGCGGGAGAAACGGTCGAGCTTCCAGATCAGCACCACATCGAACAGCTTGCGCTCACTGTCCTTTATCATGTTCTGGAACTCCGGCCTGTCCGCAGTTCTGGCGGACAAGGCTCTGTCGATGTAACTGCGGAGGACGGTGATGCCGTTTCTTTCGGCGTACTCCGTGCATTCACGAAGCTGCCCTTCGATGGATTCTTCCCGCTGGCTGTCCGAGGAATAGCGGGCGTAAATCACGGCTTTCATTTCGTATCCACCTCCGAGAGCATCTGCACAAGCGTTGCCTTCAGTCTTTCGTTCATAGCCGAGCCGGGGTCGAAGCACATTTCCACGAACCGCGCCATTTCGGGATTGTTCAGGCCGAGCTTCACGCAGTTGTTATAGATCATGCCGTGTGGGTCGTCCGTCCTGCCGAAAATGTAGTCCAGCGACACGTCAAAGTAGTCGGCGTATTTCAGAAAAACCTCCGGGGAGGGCGTGGAATCGTCGATCTCATATCGGGCAAGGGCGGATTGGGAAACGTCAAATTCCTTTGCCAGCTTTGCCTGCGAGAGCCTGACGCTTTCGCGCAAGCCCCTGAGCCGTTCACCGATGATTTTCAAGGCTGCGTCACCTCCTTTTCTGTTTCAAGTATACCCGGAAACAGAGAATATGTCAATGATATATTCACATAACTCTGCGAGTCTCTGACGCGCCGCAGGCGAGGAAAGCTCCGCAGGAGCGCAGCCGATTTTGCAAAAATCGTTCAAAGGGGCTTGGGGATAAATTTCCCCAACAAGCGCAAAGTGGCTCCAAGCCACCTTGCTTGCCAAGTGTGAAGCCAACAGGGTTCGCAGGTTGGCAAGCAGCAAAGTGGGTACCGCTTTGCCCTGCTTGCCAGTCCGTTTTCCGTTCTGCAAAGGCACCCTATTTTTAATCGAGGGAGCGCCCAGCAGAATACGATCAAGGACAGAACCCCGCGATTCCGTGCAACATTAAGATAGCACAACAGACAAGACGGGCAAGCACAAGCTGTGCCTGCCCGCCCTGATTCTACCATGAACAATGACAGGGTCGATTTACTCCGCATCCATTCTCAAATAATCCGTATGCACATATCCTTTTTGATTGCCCGTCCATGTGATTTCCGCCCATTTGCCCGTTATGCTCCACACGGCTACCGTCTGTCCTCTGCGTAATTTGCCGAGCTTCTTATAATTTGTACCGGGGCCGGAGCGTACATTGACCTTGCCGATGGCAATAGCGGCTCCCACAGAGCCGGGATCGGTGGAAGGAACATCCGTTTGCGAGATAGCCATCGAACTGCACACAAAGCTGATATAGTCCTTATTCACATACCCTTTGCGATTCTGCGACATAACAATTTCCGCCCAATTGCCGGACTCCGATACTATTGAAATAATTTGAGCCTTTTTTAATTTTCCAAGACGCGAATAGTTTTTGCCGGGGCCGGAACGCACATTCACATTTCCTGTTACTACAGCTTCCGCAATCGTGGGAAAATCGGTAGCCTGATTGGCAGATGGTTTTGTGAATAGCTGGACGATATAGTAGCATTTTGCTTTGGTGGAATAGTGCATATAGACACCGGTATGCGAATACATGGAAGAACTAACATTTTCTTCAAATCCCGGTGTTTTCATCCAGTATTCCACAATTTGTTCTGCCGTCGGCTTTGCTTTTGAGCGCATCCAGTTGCAGCCCGATGATGCTTGCATCGCAGAATATCCATAATCCGTGAAAATGGTATCCCATTTCTGACCATTAGGGCGATAAGCAGTCATTTTACTTTTGCCGTCCTGTTCTACGGCAAGCATGGCAGCCATAGCGCATAGCCGAGCATCGAGAACGAGATTTGTGCCATCATGATATTTGTTGCTGAATTCAAGTACGCTCTGCTGATAATCATTAAACCCGTACGATGCCGATGCATACGCCATCGGGAAAACCCCAATAACAAATATCAAAGCCATAAATATCGATATCATTTTTTTATTCATAAGTATTCCTCTTTCTCTCACAAGTCACATTATGCTGTGCGAGATTATACATTCTCGCACAGCATAGATATATCACGGAACGTAGCAGCCAAAGTAGGATGCTATATCAGTTGCTTTAGCAAAAACCGAGTAATTGACCGTTTCACCGCCGCCACTTTGAAGGCCCGCCCAAATCGGTCCCAAGTTTGTATATACAAACACAAATCCGCCGCTGTCACCAACTTTAGATGGATAGCTCGCTTTTGCTCCAACGTAATAGTGTGTCAATCCATCTCTGTTCTCAGTCCACTGATAATATACGGAGACTTCATCTACCTCTCCACTGGAGAAAGGTTTGGTTTTATGTCCCCTCATATGGACCGGAAGACCAGCTTGTATAGTATAAGTCTGTCCGGAAACGACAGCGTTTGCTCCTGTTATCTCGGGGATAGTATTTGTGACAGTATTACCGGAATTGAGAGTAACAAAACAAGCGTCCGGCCCCCGCGTTGCCATTGATGTGTTTTGCACCCTTTGTGTTACAGACCCAATTGTCTGTCTGCTACCATTTTTAATTACATCCCCAACGAGAGTTTCATGACCTTGAATTATCAAACCATTTATGCCAGAGTTCGTTGTTACCCCTACGCAGCAGCTTGATGTACTGCCACGGGTAGAGTTTTTCATTGTATTCCCGCATCCAATACTGGCTGTTGGCTGAATTGGATCTGATTCAACGATCTCTGTAACACCAGAGGGAACCCACGCTAACTTATCGGAATCAAGCAATGTCTTGTCCTCGACAGCAAGAGTAACTCTGTTCTTTTTCGGGGAAATACCAACAGAAACAAACTTCGGAATAGACGAAGCGTTCTCGACAATGATATTCCAAGCCGTCTCCAACTCAGCAAAAGTATAATCACAAGACACAATGCTTATGTCAGAATCGTTCTTGTATGCTGCTACACTTGAACCGGTTTCTCTTGAGGCATTGGTAGTGAGAAGAATAATGCGGCCATTATCATAATACATACCACCATAAGTATCTTCATATACCCCTCTCTTTGAAGCCTCAGACAATGCAGAGTGGATATCGTCCATTTTGTCAAGAATATCAATATCTACAATGTTCAGATTGGATGATGCCCCCGCAACAGGCATGAAGCATAGCACCAAGGCCACCGTCAACAAGACGGATAGAAATTTCCTGCTCATATTTTCTCCTCTCCTTTGTACCAAAGTAGTAGTTATTAAAGCTCATCCCCAAAGGTTATACTGCACTGAGCAAAGGCTTTTGTGTTCTTATTACAAGTGAACTGAACAATGTTATCAACATTTATAATACCCTTTTTTTCAGTACATTTTCACTTCGATTCCATAAAACAAAAGCGCACAAGCCGACTAATCACCAGTCCGGCCTATGCGCCAACAGAAACGAT
>ERZ779888.365-NODE-365-length-55655-cov-6.127140_pt1 | contig 55655 bp, 61 predicted proteins | sample MGYA00511245_ERZ779888 | MGnify/ENA primary metagenome ERZ779888 (study PRJEB29588, sample SAMEA2155255) | human gut metagenome | biome: human gut; feature: human-associated habitat; material: faeces | place: Denmark | collected 2008/2010 ...
AATCGGTCATTAGGCCGTATGAGGATTTTTTAGATTACTTCTTGCGGTCTTTCGGCTTTTATAAGATGCCTTTTGCTTGTTTTTAATTCGTAATAGCTCGCTATCACTCATTAAAAGACAAACAAAAATCATTCTTCTAAAAATCCGAAATACCACAAACCCTAATGCCCGATTTGGGTTAATGACTTTAAGAAATGGACAAACTACCCCAAGACCCGTTTATGCTCTTTAGCTATGTGAATACGCAGCTTCGTGATGTGTATAGTTCACTCGACGAATTTTGCAAAGCAACTGATGTGGACCGTGATTGGCTCGAAAAAAAGCTGAAGGACGCAGGATTTGAGTACAGCGAGGAGCTGAACAAATTTTGGTAATAAAAAACATTTAATATTATGGATTACAAGACTTTGCGCAAACGCGCGCTGATTTTTGATTTTGTGGCGATAGCCGTGGCTGGTGCCGTGCTTTACGCTGGGCAGAGTCTGCTTGTGCCAAGTTGGGTGCTGGTGTTTGGCGCTCTGATTTCGGTAGGTGCTTTGGTGCTTGCCCTTAAGTTTTCGTTTGCTGCTCGCAAACTTGCTCGTGAAGAATTTGCGCGCGTGGTGAAGGAAATGAAACTTCAACAAATTGATAAAGAAGAAAAAAAATAATATGAAATTCATTTCTTGGAATGTGAACGGACTTCGTGCGGTGGTGGGCAAGGGCTTCGCTGAAATCTTTGCTTCGCTCGATGCCGATTTTTTCTGCCTGCAAGAAACGAAGATGCAAGCCGGTCAACTCGATTTGGCTTTCGATGGCTATGAGTCGTATTGGAACTACGCCGACAAGAAGGGCTACAGCGGTACGGCGATTTTCACCAAGCACACTCCGTTGAGCGTGACCTACGGCTTGGGCATTGACGAGCACGACCACGAGGGACGTGTGATTACGCTCGAAATGCCTGATTTCTACCTCGTGACTTGCTACACGCCCAACAGTCAGGACGGTCTGCGCCGCCTCGACTACCGCATGACGTGGGAGGACGATTTTCGCGCCTACTTGCAGCGGCTCGATGCCAAGAAACCTGTGATTGTGTGCGGCGACTTGAATGTGGCGCACAAGGAGATTGACTTGAAAAATCCAAAGACCAACCGCAAAAACGCCGGTTTCACCGACGAGGAACGTGAGAAAATGACCACGCTCTTGGGCGCAGGGTTCACCGACAGTTTCCGCTTCTTCTACCCCGACCTCACCGATGCCTATTCGTGGTGGAGCTACCGCTTCCGTGCGCGAGAGAAGAATGCGGGGTGGCGTATCGACTATTTCCTTGTGAGCAACCGCCTTGCCGACAAGATGGCTTCTGCCACCATTCACAACGAGATTTTCGGCAGCGACCACTGCCCCGTAGAACTCGTACTCAACGACTAACCCACACACTACTTACGAAATCAAAAATCACATTTAGACTATCAAATCTAAATGTGATTTTTTTATGCGGAAAAATTCCTGTGGGTTAGTATTCCACTTCGTTGTTCATCATCTTGTGGGTGTCCCATGGGGCTGGATCGCCGCCGAGGTATTTGTGGAACCATTCGAGGTGGGCGTTGTAGTACACTGGCATTGAGTTCATGGTGTCGGGCCAGTGGCCGTCGTTGCTGAACACAATCAGGCGTGATGGAATACCGAGGGTTTGCAGCACGCTAAAATACTGAATGCTTTGGGTGTAACTCACACGGTAGTCGCGTTCGCCTGTGAGAATGAGAGTTGGAGTCTTGAAATTCTCCACATATTCCGATGGCGACCACTTTTTGTAAAGTTCAGAGTTCCAAGGCTGGCCTTTAAGGTCGAAATTAGGGAACCAGAGTTCTTCGGTAGTGCCCCACATCGAACGCAAGTCGTAAAGACCCATCATCGAAGCCAAGCACTTGAATGGGTGGTCGTGGCCTTGCAGCCAGTTCATGAAATAGCCACCGTAACTCCAGCCCATTGCGCCCATGCGGTCGGCATCCACGTAAGGGAGCTTGGCAAGTGCCTCGGTCACCTTAATCACATCTTCGTAAGGCTTGCCGCCCCAGTCGCCCGAAATGCTGGTGGTGAAGTCTTGACCGTAGCCAGTAGAGCCGTGAGGGTTGGGGTAAGCAATCACATAGCCTGCACCTGGATACACCTGCCAATCAGCACGGAACGAGTTCATCCACTGCATCTGTGGACCGCCGTGCACATTGATGACTAAAGGATATTTCTTGTTGGGGTCGAAATCGTGGGGCTTGACCACAAACACCTGAATCTTGGCACCTTCTGCGCCTTCCACCCACATCACCTCGCTTGGGCGAATGTCCACTTCGTCTTCCAACTCTTGGTTGAGGAAGGTGAGTTGCTGTTCGGTCTTGCCGCCGTTCTTCATGCGATAGAGTGCCGAAGGCTTGCCTGTGGTGGAGTAAGTGTAGTAGAGATAGCCGTCGTTGCCGAGGCAGAAAGTGGCAACGGCACGGTCGGGCAGCACTTTGGCGTGCTTACCGCTTTTCACGTCCACCTTATAGATGGGCACCGCACCCAATTCCTGCACACCGAAATAAATGCTCTTGCTGTCGGCAGTCCAAAGGTAATCGTCGTTCACCCAGTTGTCAATATCCTCGGTCAGCACTCGCTTTTCGCCAGTAGCGCGGTCGTAGAGCGCCAAGCGGAAACGGTCGCTTTCGTGGCCAGGCACCACTTGGAAGCGGTAGGCGATGTAGCGGCCGTCGGGTGAGTATTTTGGTGTGCCGTCCCAAGCCTTGTTGTCGGCAGTGATACATTTAGCCTCACCACCAGTCACAGGCACAACGAACAAGTCGGCGTTGGTGTTTGCCTCTGGGTGGTCGGTGTGGTTGCTGATAAAGCAAAGTTCCTTGCTGTCGGGCGAAAAGGCGAAGCCTGGAGCATTGCCCCAAGTGGGAGCCGAAAATTCGCCAGGAGTGACGTCGGTATAGGTCTTTTCAGCGATATTGTAAACGATGATATGGCTGTAGCGGCCATCGGCATAGTCGGTCCAATGGCGGTAAAAGAGTTTGTCGGCAATGTGGCCTTGCACCGAGCCCTCATTTTTCTTCTTCCAGCGAGCGGCGTTGGACTTGCCGTCGGCACCGAGGTCGGGATAAACTTCGGTGGCGAAAGCCAAGAGGTTGCCGTCGGGGCTAAGCACTGCGCCCGAAACGCCCAACTCGTAGTTGGTGATTTGCTCCGTGTCGCCAGTTGCTACATTGCGGCGGAACACCTGTGGCAATTTCACCTCCTTGCCATCTTCGGCGATGGTGGTGCCAGTGGCTCCGTAGTAAATCCACTTGCCATCAGCCGACCATTGTGCGTCGCGGCTCTTGCCGTCAATCATTGGGGCAAACTCTGGAGTTTTGCCTTTCTTGGTGTCGAGCCTCATCAGATTGATGCTCGTGTTGGTCTTGTGATTCTTCAAATCCTGAGCGGTGACATTGAACGCCAAAGTCTTGCCATCGGGACTCAAAGCCAATGCGCTCACACTCTTGGTGCGATACACGTCTTGAATGGTGAATGCGCGCTTTGCCGCGCCTGTTTGTGATAGTGCCATCGTTGCAATGGTTGCTAATATGATTTTCTTCATACTCACGGAATTATTGATTACTTTTATGTGGTTAGAATACTTTTTCGAAAGCGTTTCGCTCGCCGTCCTTCACCATGATCATGCCACAGCGAGTGAAACCGATTTTGGGCAGAATATGGAGCATTTCCAAGTTGTCGAAATTGGTGTCGATGCGCATACTCTCGCGGCCCATGCGCTTGCTCTCGTCGATGAGCATGAGCAGAAACGCCGTGGCAAGCCCTTGCCCGGTGCGACCGTGGTCGATGCCCAGGCGGTGCACCACCGTGTAGCGGCTGTTGGTGGAATTGCTGTCGGTGAGCCATTCTCCGTCCCAAATATGGTCGTAACAAGGGTCGCCAGCGGTGATAAAGGCACAATAGCCCACCACTTGAGTGCCATCAAGCAGCACCCAACCTTGCCCTATTTCGATGTCGGAAGCCACGGTGTCGGGGTTGGGGTAGCCATACTGCCACTGGTCGCGCCCGGCACGCCGCATCACCTCAATCTCCCCTTTCAGAATTTTCCAAATCACGGGAATGTCGTGCTCGGTGGCACGGCGAATGTGAAGCTCGTGGTTATTCCTCGTCGTCATCTTCTTCGATTGGGGTGTTGAGCAGTTGCTCTGCGTCGTCGAAATCTTCGGGCTTTACCACCACGCGCCACATCCCCTTATCGCTGCCACGGAGCAGGGTGCTGGCTGTGTTGTCGCCCAAAACTCCGGCCTCGATGCCATTGGCACTGAGCATACCTTTCACGATGCTGGCCTCAACTTCGCTCTCGAATTGAGCCAATACTTTCAAATCACCTTCGTTAGTCATAGTAGTGAAGTTTTATGATTATTTGATATTACGTTTGTTGAGTTCGGCTTGATAGCGTTGTGCGTTGGCGTTGTGCGAGCCAAGGTCGGTGGCAAAATCGTGATACCCCGAAAAGTCGCTCTTTGCGCACATGAAAATGTAGTCGTGCGGCTTGCTGTCGAGAATTTGGTCGATGGTCGCCTTTTCGGGCAAGCGGATTGGACCTGGTGGTAGACCAGCCACACGATAGGTGTTGTAGGGCGAATCGTAGGCGCACATATCGTGCGTGATGCGGCGAATGCTGAAATCGCCAAGGGCAAACTTCACGGTAGGGTCGGCTTGCAGACGCATTTTCTTTTGCAGACGGTTGATATACAGGCGGCCCACCTTGCCACGCTCGTCGCTCTTTGAGGTTTCTTCCTCGGCGATAGATGCCACAATCACCACCTCGTCGGGCGTGAGACCTAATTTCTTCGCCTTTTGAGTTCGCTCATCGTTCCAGAATTGCACATAGTAGTTATACATGTTTTTCAGCAATTTTTCTGGCGTGATGTCCCAATAGAATTTATAACTGTCGGCAAGCAGAATGCAGCCGATGTTGTCGGGCGTGTGGTCAAGCTTGGCGCACACCTCCGGGTCGGCAAGTGCTTTCAGGAAATCCTTCTTGCTGGGCTCGAACTTATTGCCGGCACGAGTGGCAAACTCATCGAGCGTGCGCACATTGTTGAAGGTGAACTTCAATTCCGACGGCTCGCCCCTGCGGAGCGTGTAGGCGGCCATCAATGCCGTTTCGCCCTTCGCAATCTTAAACGCACCGTGCCTGTATTCCACCTTCATGCCACTCACCTTGAGCAGCGTGGTCACACGGCTGGCGAACGTATCGTCGGTGTTCTTTTTCAGCGAGTCGGTAAGAGCCTCCATCGTGGTGCCCTTCGGAATATAGATGATGGTGTCGGCACTCGCTTTCGTAAGCACGAACGGCAGCGAAACGGCAGCCATAGCCACCAGCACCACCGCCACAATCAGCAGCACCCTCTTATGCTTATCCACAAAAGATGATTTTTTCTTTTTCCTCGATTTAGTCGTTTTTGCCATTTTTGTTTGAATTGTGTTTGTGAAAGCAAATTTACACTTTTTTTCCGAGAACTGGTGTCAACGAATGTGAAAACACCTGCCTGTACGCCCAAATCGGGTAAACAAGCCGCCAAAACAGCGGTTTTTTCAAGAAAAAAGCACAAAAGTGAAGAAAAGTTGCAAAAAGTTTTGCGACTTTGAAAAAAAAGCGTAACTTTGCACTCGCTAAAAGCAAATCAGCACAAAGCACTGGAGAGGTGGGTGAGTGGCTGAAACCAGCAGTTTGCTAAACTGCCGTAGGAGTAATCCTACCGCAAGTTCGAATCTTGTCCTCTCCGCCAAAACAAGGGTAACAAGTTGCACCGCAACGAGTTACCCTTGTTAAATTTAAAAGTCATAGACGAACTATAGACGATAAATAAAACTCGAAGTTGAACCATTTGCATTCTTTTCGGCAAAGAATGTAAAAAAATGTGTGCAGCACGAAAAAAACTTAACTCGCTTAGCGAGGTACTGAAATTCACGTTCCCCAAACTTCACACCGGCTCGAAGTGGTACGTTGACTTCTATGCCTACGACCCTGCCACCGACACGATGCGCCGCAAGAAGTTTCACCTTGACAACATCGAAAAAATCACAGAGCGCCGCAAGCGCGCCAACGAGATGATCGAGAGCCTGACCAAACTTTTACGGTCGGGTTGGTCGCCATGGATTAACGCCGAGACCAACCGAAGCTACACTTTATTGGAGGATGCCCTTCAAAAATATGAGGCATACGTTGAAAGAATGCCGAAGTACAAGACCCGCAAGTCCTACACGTCGCGGCTAAATATCTTCCGCAAATACAATGCCAGCCGCTTGTTGCCGATACGTTATGTCTATCAGTTTGACACGGCATTTGTAAGCGATTTTCTCGACTATATATTTTTGGATCGTGAGACCAACGCCCGCACCCGCAACAACTACCGCCAGTGGTGTGCCTCGCTGGCGACGTTCTTCATCGAGAAGCAGTATCTCACGACCAACCCAGTCGAGAAAATCAAGACCATTGCAGAGACCTGCAAGAAGCGTCAGCCTTTGACGGCGCAGATGCTGCACGAGCTGGAGCAGCACCTGCGAGAGGCGCACCCTTACTTCTACCTTGCCTGCATGATGGAATACTACACGTTTATCCGCCCCGAGGAACTGACCCATGTGAAGCTCGCCGACATCAATGTCAAAGAGCAGTCGGTGTTCATCAGTGCCGAGGTGTCGAAGAACAAACACGATGGAAAGGTAGGCTTGAACGCCAAGATCATCATGTTCATGATAGACCTTGGCGTGTTCAAATATCCCAACGATTATTACCTGTTTGGCCCGAAGGTGTCCCACCCCTCTGAAACACGCAGCGACAGCGAGATGTTTCGCCGTCGCTGGAATACGCTTGTGCGCAAATGTCTCAAGTGGGATGACTGCTATCAGTTCTACAGTCTCAAGGACAGCGGTCTGCGTGACCTTGCCAATGCCGAGGGAATTGTGATAGCTCGTGACCAGGCACGCCACACCGATGTGGCGACCACCAACAAGTATCTGCAGGGACGTGACGCGCCCGTACATGAGGAGACCAAGAACTTCAAGGGCAATCTTTAGTCCAGCTTGTAGAAATAGCCGATCACCAATGGTGACACACCTTTTGCCGTGATGTTGTATTCAAGTTTCTCGCAAGCGAAACGCTGGCCATGAATGAGAAAAGACTTCGTAGGCTTCAGCACCTCATTGGAGATAAACTTGATGCAATATTTAACGGTGGTGTCGATGACCGTGCCGTCGGCGAAACTCGTGTTGCCGATTGTCTCTTTGTCTTGCAGTTGTTGCAGTGTTAAGAAATTATGCGCACTGATATGTTTGTTGCCGTATGAATTCGCCTTGACCTCGTAATCCGAGCATGGCTGCACCACCGGGTAGTCGCCGATGCAGCTCATGTCATCGGTGGCAATAGCAGTCATTGATTCAGGCACGTATGCCACATACATTTTATCGACTTCGGATGCGCTGTCAACAGTTGTCTCTCCTGATATGAGCGATTCAAGGTCTGTTTTTACGGTGTCGGCAGCGCGCACCAGTATCTTCTCGCCGACATCAGCAGGGCCTTCGATGGCCAGTATCGGCATCGGCACCTCGGCAACCTTTAGTTCATTATAATAGGTTTTACCATTCTCCGTGTATGTCGATGTGATAACGAATGGCACATTCTGCATCGTGGTAGTAGCCGGTACTATCTTCAGTTCAACATCAATATCCTTTTTGTCGGGCTGACGCATGAGGGCACCGAACTGGTTGACCTCTTTGAAGTAGTATTCGGTGACATTGCCGTTGGTGTCCTTGACGGTGGCAAGAATAAATTGATGCCCTTGAACATTGAACAGCTTGTTTTTGTCGTCCGCCGAAGCACCACTGCGCAGATATGCCTGCATCTGTTCGAAAGTTGTGAATCGATTATCTATAGTGGCAGCCCCAAGGATGTCTTCCGAAAGGTGATATTCGCTGTCCTCCATGCTAAACCCTATGTTGCCGTTGCTCACATCTCTGGTGTCTTCTTTCTCCACTTCTGAAGTGTATTCATCAACAATATCTTCGATGGGAAGCGGTGTGTCGCTCCACCAGGTCTGGTGGTTCACCAGCGTGCAGGACTTGGTTATCTCGTCAACCTCGAACACGATGCCCAGGAATCTCTCGACCTGCGTCAGGAACTCGTTCACCGTCCAGTGAGGCAGAGCCTTTGCGATGTCCACTCGATTATTGGCCGTGACGATGAAAATGCGTCTGAACAAAGTGTTGTCAGTATAAAGTCTTTTGAGGCCTTCAAGGTCAATTTCGTAGCCTACAGCGGACAGCACTTTTCGGATTGTGCGGCATAGCATCGGCATGTATGATGGGCACACTTGCGGAGTGCCGTCAGATTTCTCTTCCTGGTTTTCCCATTCAAGACGGTATTCAGGGAAATAATATCCGTACCCATTGCCGTCTCGCCCATGCATACGCATCACAATCTCGTTGCAAAGCAGCCCGCTGTCGCAGTAGCTGTTCCACTTGCTATTCACGTTGATAACCGGGAATGCCACACCTCGGTTATCGTATGCATCATAACCTTGTGAATGATCATAAGCCCACCATCTTTTTCTCCACCATTCGTAAGCCTCTTGTGCTTTAGTCTTGTTTTGGCTGTTAGGCTTGTTGAGGAAGCGAATGTCAACACACTCCATCCAGTCGAGAACGGCGCGATAGAAAGCCGTGCCTTTCTCGGATGGTTGCGGCTCTGGCTGATATGACAGCTCGTGCATCCAGTCTCCGAGGTCGAGCTCGTCAACATAAAGCTCTGCACCTTTGGTGTAGAAGTTCATTTCGCTGTTACCTCCAAGCAGCTGCACTTTTACCGACGAGTCGGTCACTTGGTTGATGACCGCCTTGCCGTCAAGTAGCACCTTGTTATCAACACGCAGCACGGCGTGCAACTCACGGTATTCGGTAACTGTGTCAACCCTATTGATGCTGCCGAAAATGGCACGGTTCTCGGCGCACTGCATCGGTAACTCAATGTCGTAGGTGTAGCTTCCCGTCTTGTTGAAATAGACGTTCTCACGCGTGAGTTTGATGGAAACATTCTCACGCAGCACAGCGGGTTTGTTGTCAAGGAAAAGTTCAATCATCGCTTTCTGGTTTTGTAAGCTATGAGCAGAAGCACCGCTATCATCGAGACACCGCCGAAGATCATCAGCGTCTTCTGCGCCCATGATAAAGTGCGCGGCACCTCCACCTCTCTCTCTATTGTCTGCGTGGTGACCACAGGCACCTGCACGCTGTCGGTGACGTGTACGGTGTCAACTCTCACCACATTGGTAGTTCCTTGCAGATAGTGCCATCGTTCGATGCGCACCGTGTCGCCCTGCACAAAGTGGTAGATGCTGTCGCGCTGCACCAGCGTGTCACGCACATGGTCGATGCGCACGCTCTCAATCGTGTGTTCCTGGGTGACGACCACCGGCACCTCGACCCTCTCGGTGAGAGTCTTAGTGCCATGGCAGCCGCACAACAGAACCAGGCAGAGAATAGGTAATATCTTGTTCATAACAATCTCTTTTTAAAAGCCAGCCAAGCTGCGCTATCGTTCTTTTTTCCTGTGCGTTTACCATTCTTGTCGTAGCAAAAATAGTTGTTCCACCCAATGACACCAGGGCATATCTTACCCGATATGTCATAGTGGCGCACCACACGCTCAATTGGAATATTAAACTTTCGCATCAGAATTTTTGCGAGCTTAACGGCGTTATTTAACGCCTCATCAGTAAAATACCAGCCATCATGATTGGGTGCATCTTTACTCGCACCTGATTGAATATTAGAGCAAATCTCAATAGAAATAGTATTACTATTGTTAGCAACACCATATAATGAACCACCACCACTATACGGATTCTTTTTATCACCTACACTCCAACATTTGTAATTTAGCAAATCAGGGTTAAACTGATAGATGTCGCGGTCATCAACGCCGAAGTCTGCAGAAGCTCGCATTGCTTGCTCCCAATACTTTTTCATCGATAAAGCCCTACCTGGTGCAGAACTTGAACCTGCAGTGTAGTGTATGGCAAGATACTTAATAGATCTACCAGGCGATTTAGTTAAGCATTTAGACAGTGGCGAATAAATAACAGCCGTGTCAACGCATCTATTATCGATGATACCAAGTACCTTCCAAGTATTTGGACCAACTATGCCATCTGCATCAAGACCGTGCTCTTTTTGGAATCGTTTAACAGCATTTTCGGTCACAGCGCCGAATATGCCATCAGCAGTGATGTGCAACGCTTGCTGCAAGGTGATGACCTCGTCACCCTTGCAGCCCCTCTTGATAGTCTTCATTTTTGATGTTTTTGTCTTTAGGTAATCGGTTGGAAATAGTCTCTTCAATCTCGCCCAGTTTGCGCTTGGTGTAAAGTGTGATGCCGAAGATGCTGCCGCTGTAAAGCAGAGCCTGTCCGAGCACCCACAGCACTGAGTCGTGAATCTCTCCGGCAGGCGGAATGATAAAACCGGCGGTGGTGATTGCTATGCCGAAAGCGAGCATGCCCACCGCACTCCATGTCGCAACGCTGTCTTTTTTATTTTGTCTCATATCTTTTGCATTTAACTTTGCAAAAGTATAACCATATATCAACTCATAAAAAGACACAACAATGACACTAAACCTATATATTTCTTACCACTATACCAGACAGTAACCCAATGCCCGCAGCATTAGGAAAATTATAATCAAATCGCAGAGGTTTCGTGCCTCTGCGCTGCTATTACTCATTGTGATTTATCTTATAACGATAAACGCCATCAGAAACCTTCTCATAAGAGCCTTCTACAGTAGGATACTGTGAGTCATCACGATAGTGTCTTCCAACTTGTATCTCATAGAGCCACCAATTATCGGTGTCAAAGATGAAGATTGAGAAACCATAGTTGTTAGTTCTTGCTCCTACATCACCGTAGGAGTTAATCACCCTGATTTGGTGGTAACCACTATCTTCCGAATGGGTTGACGCATGAAGGTGGCCGTATATGCCACCTACTACACCTTTGTATTTGTTACCGCCATTCATAGCAGGGAACTGGTGTTGGTCAGAACCGGCACCTATACCTTTTGCAGTGCCATTAAATGCACAACTATAATAACTTGTGTCTTGCGTAAAAATGTTATGAGCAACACCACAAAGCACCCAATCGCTTGGGTTGCGTGTGGTCATTGACATCGTATATTGTCGGCAAGTTGCATAGGAATAGTCGGCATATGCACTTGGAATATCCCCGTTTTGCTTCTCATAGTTTGAGAGAACCGCCACTCGCAACTTGTTATTTGTGTTCTTCTCAATGTCCACGCTGTAGCCAAGCAATGGATATTCATCGCCATAATCGGTAGCATCTTGAATATCTTTCACATATATCACACTCAAATTTTTGGGGTGTATGAATCTGCTCTGATATTTCCTCCATTCAGTGTTAACACGTGGAGCGACATCGCTGTTATATCGCCTGTCATGGTTGCCATCCTCAATGAAATACGGCACACTTATAAACTCCTCAAACTTGCGTGTCAAAATCTCGGTCATATAAGCATAAGAGTTATACGGAAGTCTGCCAGAAGACAAGTCACCATTGCAGAACACCGCATCAACCCCAGCGTCATGGCAGATAGAGCCAAGAAGTATTATAGACCTCTCAGCAGTCTTGCCATAATAACTTTCATCACTTGACGGCCACGTTTCTCTAATCTGCCCTGCTATAGTCTGCCCTGCCTCAACTGCTTCAAACTCTATGCCATACGATTGAATGGCAGCGACAACATCTTCAATGCCCTCGTCTGCCAATATCACATCTCTTGTCGGCATGGTGTGAAGGTCAGTGATAAAGCCTATCATCACATAATTGCCGTTAGGATTATAGGAGTTAATCTTAGATATTGTGTCCGCTTTTAGTGCAAGTTCTGTCTCTGTGAGGTCATAATCATAGTGACGAGGATTGATGTCAACATTGCCAGCACCGAGAATGTTGTTGCCATTTATGGTCTTGATATTCTCACTACTTACAAGCAAGTCCTGCTTGCCTTCCAATGACTGCAAGAACTCTGCCTTCGTGTATTCGCTCTGTCCAATGATATATGCCATAATCACTCATCATTATCTGTTGTGCTCTCAATGACCAAATCACCGCTTCCCAGCAATGACTGCTGGTTTACGGTCTTGATGTTAGTGCCACTCACAAGCACATCTTGCTTCTCTGCGAGCAACTGCTCTGCCTCAGCTTGGGTTATGCCACCCGATGCCATATTGATAATATATGCCATAACTTATGATTTTATTAGGTTAATGCAGGTGGAGTTTCCCATCCGCTTGGAAGTTCACTTATACCATAAATCTTGCTTGCGTAAGTTGAGAACACAGAGTCAGCCTTGTATGCGTCCACATCATCATCTGGAACATATAACTTTGCAAATGCTTTTGTATCTGTTGCAAATGCCGTTATCTGCCCAGCTACATAATGGGCATACAAAACAATCTCAAGATTTCCAGGACCATTGTAGAGACTTGTGCTGAATGATGTCAAATCAGAGCCATTTACGGCATCACCAATCACAAGGTATTTTACGTTAGAGCTTCCTCTCAATATCTGCCCAGCCATTGTTTGCAAACTGCTCGGCAGTTTTACAATGTAAAGATTTGTACAATCAATAACAAATCTGCTTTGTGTCTCTGTTGTAAAAGTACATTCGCTCATGTCCACTGTACGAAGTGCAGAACAAGAGCTCACGGCAGCATTATTGCCATTAGAGATTGTGGCAAGCCTTGATGTGAATTTAAGCGACAAAAGATTAGTACAGTTTACTATTCCATTTGCGCCTAATTCGTTACATGGGACAACAAGTTCAGTTGCACCAATATTAATAATCTGTGCTCCCGCACTAAACAACTTCTCTAAAGGTGGAAACTGTACCTCCACAAGACTTGTGGCATCTTTAACACACATGGTATTAATTATGTGATGGAAATACTTCCACTCATTGAACTTAGTAATCGCATTATCTCCAGTCTTATAGTTCGTAAATATTGAACTCTGAATAGTTGCAGTTGGGCTCCATTTAGCTGCTTCGTCATAAGTAATCTCACCACCAGCAGGCTTGCCCATTGCTGCAAGTAACGCAGCCTTAACATTCGCATCCTCAAAGGCAATATTAGCACTTGGGTCGGGAGCATATTGAAGACTGACGCTATCACTTGACATGGTACTTTTGCCACATACCGCAGTCACAACCACTGAACAGTCAGCAGATATAGTCAGCAGACCAGACGAGTTGATGGTTGCAGAACCTGCTGGAGTTGTAACTACACTCCAAGTGACAGGGACAGAAGAGCCAACGGGGTCAAGCACGGCAGTGAACTGCATTGTGTTTCCTGACTGGGAGCCATGTGTGATTGCAGTTATTACAGTCGCTGTTTGCTTTGTTCCGACAAAGTAAATCACATCATCATCATAAGCACCGTCAAGCTCATCAAAATCATCTTGAGTGCCTACCCACAAACGATAAGTTTTGTTGTCATTGATATTGAAAACCCTGCCTAACATACTACCAAGAACTTTCCCCATTTCTGCGGAGAGGGCGTCCCCCTCACCACCTGTTGTGAGGTCGTTGACGATTGGGATGTCGATGTTGTCCACCAGCCCCTTGAGCACCTTGCCTTGCTCGGCACTCAGCACCTTGTCGTGGCCGCCAGTGGTGAGGTCGTCGACCAACTCCGCCTCCCCAATGCTCACACCTGGGTTGCCCTGTTGACCCTTCAGCTGGGCGCTTTGGTATTTGCCATCGAGCGTATCACCTCCGGTGCCTACCCACACGTATAGCGTCGTGCCATGTAGATAGCCCTTCATCTGCTGATCCGTGGTTGGTGATGTGGGCAAGTCGCTTGTGGAGCTGATAACCACATAACCTTTAATGGCGTTTGTTGACACGTTGCAAAGCGTGTTCACCGTGTCAAGGAACAGCTGGCCAATACGAGTCGCCGTGTTCTCACCCTCTTCTGTCGCGTCGCGAACCACTGCCGCTGCGCTTCTTAATTCGTCTATTGTCATAGTTATTTCTGTTTTTGTTGCAAATTAACGTATTAAACTGAGCCCACAAAAAGACATCACCGCACTACGGCTTTGCGGGCATCCTCGAGAGCTTCGCAGATCAATGCAGCAGCATCCTCGCCCACCATGTGCGCCATGGTCTCTTTCATTCGCATCACCGACGCGTAGAGTTTTGGATTGAACCAGTCGCGCCTCTCACGGGGCTCACCACTGCTTAAATAGCCATAACCTTTTTTACGTGGCTGACCACTGGTAGGTATGTCTCCATCTGGCTTTTTACCACCGGCAAGGCGGGGTTCATTTAAACCGTGCTCCTTGCGGTAGGTCGCACCCAGGAACTGCAGATCGCCGCCGTTGTTGTGGATGTAGCCGTTGCCCACGCCATAGGCTTGATAGATACCATAGCGAAGGAAGCGCATCACGATGTTTGCGCTCAGCCCGTCGTGTGTCACACTCTCGGTGAACGAACCCATCAGCGTGCCGGTGCGGCGAATGTCGAAGTATTCGAGTTTGTCACGCCATATCTGCACCATCATCTTCGCCCAGTTGTCAACCCACAGTTGCTGCTGGCGTTCTATCTCTTGTCGGTTCAGCTCTGCCATTCCGTTGCGTCAAAGGTTAGGTCAATCGGCTCCGCCACCTCTACCATGAAATAGAGACCGGTGCAGCCATTAAGGAAGTATTGTCCAAGCTCACGGCTCAGCACGCTCTCCGCACGCACGTACACCATCTCGTTGCTCAGCGCATCCTCGTCCACGAGCATGCGCGTCAGCAGTTGGCGCAGCAGTGTGCGGCACTTGTCAAGGGCTGCCGTATAGGTCGCCATGTCTTTCATATTGTAGCGGTGCAGCAGGAACACCGTCACCGTGCGCTTCTTAAACCATCCGCCGTTGCGCCCTCTAAACGTTGCACCGTCGTTGGTGTCATCCACGCAGAAGAATGCGTTTGCTGTGCGGAACTGTTGCAGCGGGCCCTGTAGCGTCTCGATGCCTGAGCAGGTGCAGAACTTGAACTGCTCCTTCTGTGCCAGCTTGTTACTCTGCCACAGCCCACGGAAGTAGCCTATGTAGTCAAAGAGTTGTTTAGCATTCATTTCTTCATCTTCATCTTTTGGTTAAACTCGTCGGCTTCCTTGGCTTTAGCGTCAAGCTCGGTCAAGGCACGCCAAGTGTCAATATGCAGAATTTCTTCTTCTTTGGTCACATCGCCGCCGGTCAGCGCCCTAATTTGGTTGTTCATCACATCCACCATCACGGCGGCGCTGCCGCCGTCGCCGGGCTTGAAAAAGTTCGGCCATTGCGCCGAAAACATTGTCTTCACCTGCGCCCACCACTGTATCACGCCCAGCTGCTCCCACATCTCCAGCCGACCCTTCATCCCCGGGTAGAGCAGTGAAGCAAGGTGTGCCACTGCATCCTCGCTCCGGCTCTGCAAGATGCCCTGGTAGCAGTTCTCGCACTGCAAGTAGGTGCCGAATTCCACGCCGTGCAGCGTGGCAGGCAGGGCGGTCACGCCGCGCAGTCGGTCAGGACGCACGGGGTGGCCGCCGGGCTCGTCAAGCCACTGTAGGTTCTCAAGAATGCTCGGAAGCAGTTCGGGGTCGAGGTTGAAGCGTTGCGTCTTCTGCTCATTGGTGGGCACGCTGCACACCCAGTGCCTCCCGGCGCGCCTGATGAACTTCATCCCTGTCAAGTGCAGCAGCACTGCCAGCCGCTGGCGCCATGCCTCCTCGTTGCGCGCCTTGCAGCGCAGCACCATGCACAGCTCGTCATCGCTCAGATCGCCCCAGCATGTGGGCAGCGTCAAGTTGAGCTTGTTCTGCTTAGCCGAAAAAGTAGCACGGGTCATCTTTCTCATTCCTGTAGGGTTCAAAATTGTTGGCTGCGTAGGCCGTCGAGTTGGCGTAGGTGGGGAAGGTGCGGATGTTTCCGTCAAGCCACGCCACCAGTTGCTTCACGTGGAAGTGGGCGGAACTGCTATCGCCGCTCACGTCGGCACCCACCGTCATCAGTATCTTGTGGATGGCGGCGTTCTGCTCCGCTGTGGCGGTACGCATTCGCACGGCATCACACAGCTCATCATAGAACTCCGGCGATATGCAGTGCTTCACCTTCGCCTCGGCTGCCGATATCTTCGGGCGCAGTTCGTCAAGGGTCGAGCGGTGACCGTTCGGCACCCCGAAGTACACCAGCTGCTGACGCCCGTTCCACACCAGCGAGCGAAACACGCCTCGAGCCGTGTAGGTCTCCACCCACTGCGCATTGCCACGCAGCAGGTCAAGCAGCTCATCTATCGTGTCATCAAGTGCCTGCTGCACCGCCTGCCGCAAACGGTTCACTCGATCCGAGCTTGCCGGTGCCACGTTCTGATTGCTCACCACGCCAAAGCCGTTATCCGTCAGCACAAGGTCAAGATGGGGAATAGCCAGTTTATACGCCGTCAGGCAAGCCATCCGATTGCACAGGTGCAGAAGCGTCCGGTCGCCCTCTCTCGCGTCATACAGCTCACCACCCAGCAGCGATTTCACTGCCGCCTCGCCCTCACACAGCTGCTCGGCAATGCGCTCAAACAGCACATCATCGGGCATAACAGCACTCGGAACATAGTATTCAAATTCTTCACGCGTCATTGTTATTAACGTTTTGGATTATTTTTTAGTTTTATATAATTTTCCCATCGTCGCTCAAATCCTCTTTCTCCATCCATCACCATATAAGATTCTATACCATTTGACAATAATTCTTTTAACTCGTCTATTACATTTATAGCATTCTCAAGAACTGCCGTATTCCCGGCAATGTAAGTAGGTATTAAATCAATTGATGATTCGTTAGTCGATATGTTCAGAGGTCTCGAGCCGTTTTTTCCAATTAAGGCTGTAGTTACATCATCAGCAGTTAATGAACCTACAGTATTGTTTTTTTGCGCAATATCAAGCAATCGGAATAAAGGAGTCAGTTCGGGATTAGCCAAAGCCTTATTATTAGCTACAAATTCATTTGAATGAACAATACCGGCTACTCTGTCATTTCGTGAACTTCTTGCCGTAAAGCCACCCTCATAATAGCCCATTGCCTGGGCTTTATGAGATTTTTGAATAGTAGCTATCTGCAAAGCACCGGCCGCAAGGGCCATTGCAGAAGCAATAGGGCCTAAAATAAAAGATACCTTAGATGCACTGGCATAAGCATTAATCGCTGCAATTGCTGTTTGGGCTGTCGCTTGAGCAATCTCTATTGCCATTGCCTTATTATTATATTTGGTCTTTATTCTGGCTATATCATGCTGCTTCTTCTCTTCAAGTTTCTTTTTTTTCTTGTCATTATTACCTGCTGCCTTTATTTCTGCATCATAATTTCGCTCAACTTTTGCAAGCTCTACATCTCTACAGGCATTTGCATAATTTGTATAAGAAGACAAACAAGAATTCATCACTGCAAATGTCGCTGCAGTTATATCAGAAATGCTTTGGAGTTTTTCTGGCAATGTACTGCCCAAATTGTCAAAAGCAGATTTCCATGTCTCTACAATATTAGTTACCATGGTTGCCCATTCGCTACCTTGGCCGCTGATGAGCTGCATAATCTTGTTATGGTAGTTTTGCACTATCTGCCATTTGCGGCTCTCATAGTCCTTTTGAACTATCAGCCCCTGTTCGCGAGCATTCTCAAGTGCTTTGAGTTGCTTGTCATAATCATCCTTGGCATCGTCAAAGTATTGATTGGGTGCTTTTGTGGCAGTCTTGGAGTTCAACTCGTCACGATATTTCTTGCGGATGGCTGCCTTGGCTTCCTCTACTTCTTCCTCCTTTAATTTTTTTTGTTTGTGCAGCTCATCAACAACAGCCAGTTCAGCATCCATTCTCTCTTTAGCACCTTGCTGAGAATAGATATAAAGCCATGCGCGCAATTCTTTATCATATTGTTTATACAACATGATTTGATATTCTCTGTTTGCCTTGGCTAATTGTTTCTCGAGAGTAAAATATTCTTTACTACCGTCCTCCTCTAAATCAAGTAATTGCCTTAAATAATCTATTTTAATTTGTTGCAACTTTAAAGCTAACAAACGATTGTCTTGGTAACTTCTGCTGTATATATCATTGAAATCATCAATTGCAATTTGATCGGATTGTGATTTGGATTTTAAAAGCGCAGCCTTCGAAATGTTTTTTTGCTTTATGTCTTCTTCATCATGTTTCTTTTTGGACATATAATTGCTTAAACTTGCAATCTTGGATTCTGTTTCTGTAACACGTAGTTTTAATCGATGCCAATCTTTTGAAGATTGTTTGCCTGCAGATTCCAAAATTTCAAGCAACTCTTTTAAGTGACCTAAAGTAGCGTAATATCGATCTAAGCGCTTAGCATTATCATCATTTCCGGATAAAAGAATATCATTCAGTTTATCAAAATAGGCAATAAATTCGTTTTCTTTAATCTGCTTTAAATCACCTTTCCAGCGTTTTCGCAATTCGCGTGTTAAAGCATTAAATTCGTCTATTTTAGAATTAAATTTTGTTCTGAAAAAATCAGGTTGAGAACTTTCATCAATCAAGGTTTTAATAACTTGATTTAGTTCTTTTAATCGTTTTACAATCGATGCCTGGTCGTTTTTATTCGGATATTTCTTGAAAGTATCAACCAAATTTGTCAATTCAGTTAAATATCCATTTAACTCTGCATCATTGTTAGTGGTACATTCTCCCAAATCATCAGTCAATTTTGGAAGTTCAAAACCCTTTAAATACTCAGCAAAGCTAACACTAAAATCAGTTACAATTTTTTTTGCCGTTTCGTCTATATCATCATTGCTGAAAATATTCAGTATTCTATCCTTTAGAGCAGTTAGTTTATTATATATGCCATTATTTTCAATCTCCAAATTATCATCAAACATTAATGCAATCGATGATTTTTTTTCGTCTATAGCATCAATGGTTTTTAATAGTTTTGACAATGTCTCATTGCTTTTGCTGAAGTCCATGGCATTCTCGGCTTCAACGAAAGATTCAGCTAAGCGCAAAGCCTCTGCTCGCAATGATTTCAATTCATTGCGTACAGGCTTACCGTTTATTTCTATATTAACAGTTGCTGTTGTTTCCATTTTGCAAAATTTTCGGCAAAAATAGTAACAACAGCAACAAGATAAAAAGACAAAATTTTATTAGTCAAAGAAGAAATAAAATAATCTTATTCATATCGATTTACTGGATCGTTTAGCCACATTTCCCACATATAATTTACAACGTAAAACTGTTTGCAATAATAGCCAAGCAATAACATAACAGTAACTATTTCATTCATCTCAATTTGAATCATATCAACCAAATCATTCTGAATGTCTGAGGTGCTTTTCTCCCATCTCTGTTGAAAACCATCACAACAAAAAGGTCGAAAGTTTCGCAAATACTCACATAATACGACAGCTGTATCGGGCAAGTCGTAGCGTTCTGGTGATGCAATAATAGCATCTAAATTTTCTAAATACTTTTGTTCATTCATGTTTTATTTAAATTAAAGTTCGCTCTATAGAAATATGGCAGATGACCAAGCGCGAACTTTTGACTATACATGAATGAACCTATATAGCGGTCAACTGCCATTGAAGCCAATGTCATTCAGATAGTCATAATAAAAGTTCGCACCACAAAATTAATAATTATTTTTAACAAACCATGTTTTTTTCAAATTAATTTTCAGTTTCATCTGAATTCGCTTCATTTGCTTCTTCCATTTCGCCACTCATTGAAACACTTACACCATCAGTATGCTTATCAAGTGTTGTTAAAACAATCATCGGTACGTCTGGAAATGCTTTCTTTTCCCAACCATTATAGTAAACGATAACCCAATGCACCTTGAGCATGATGTCGTGCCACGACTTCTCAAAGCTCTGCTTCAAGGTGAACAGCTCTCGCTTGTCGCTGCCGCTGTTGTTCAGAGTGCCGCTCTTGCCCGGTGTCGCGCCCACGAGGTTCGGGTGGATGTTGTCGCCATAGCAAGTCATGTTTGCGGCTTCTTGGATGTCTTCGCTCCAGTCACCGCCTTCCTTGCTCGCGTCTATCACATTGATGCGCACCATGCGGTTCTCTTTGCCGTTGGGGTCGATATAGTACCCAGTTATCCACACCTTGCCGCTGTTCTCGATGCCAGCCACAAAGTTCTTGATATTCTCTTTCTCTTTCTTGATGCGCTCGGCTTGCTTCAGCGGGTCGGTGATGTTCTCCTCGTCGCAGATGTTATACCAATAGTCGCGGTGCACCTCCACCTGATATTTCACCGAGGCGTGGTTGCGCAGCTTCGCTTTCTTGCCGGTGCCGATCAGTTTCTTGATGTCGAACCAATCGCCACGGAAAATGGCGGTGTAGTACGGCACCGGGTAATACTGAAGCCCGGGGGTCGGGAAGCGCATCAGCACGGCAAACTTTCTGTTCTTGGTCCGCTCCTTCATGAGCCCGTCCCAGCCCGGAGCCCTACCCATCAGCACTTCAAGGTGCCCCAGCGGGTCTTTCTCGTCGAGCAGCTGTATCACCTCGATGTCTTTGGGGTCCAAACCGCGTTCACCGCGCCAGTTGGCGTAGAACACATGGTTGATGCGCCCACGGCTGTCTGCCTTCTCAAAGCGGCAGTAGCACGCCTCTTTGTGGCGCACCTGCACAATCTTCTTGCCGTCGCGGCTCATGATAATCACTGCCACGGCAAAGAAGAAATACTTCATGTCGGTGGCTTGCTCCAGAAAGAACTCCGGCAGCGAGTTTTGAAACATCCATCGGCTCACCTCTGCGTCGGTGGTCGGTGCGCCGGTCTTGGGATCGTTGTAGCGCAAGCCGTTGCCGTAGCAGGTCAGCACGTTGAATAGTTTGTTTTGGCTCATAATCTCGTCCGCGCCAATCAGCCGTATCATCTCAAACGGCAGCTGGTCATCGCCACCAAACGTCACGTACCGGTACTTATCGCCGTAGCCGGGCACGTTGCGCACCGAGGTCATCCCGTCCTCGTCAAAGATGTCGGCACTCGAGCCCACCTCGCTCATCAGCGCTGCCACCTTGCTCTTGCCCACGGTGAATATCTCACTCTTGGGCAAAGTAAAATCATCTTTTCTCATCGGTATATCGTCATATTGTTAATCTCAAATAGGGTCACGTCGCGGAACTCTCGCACCAGACCGCTCTCCGGCAGGCGTATGCGGTGAGTGCCTTTACGCCAGTGGCCGCCGATGCACACCGCGCCACGGTACTCCAATATGTCGCCTGTGCTCAGTTTCCACACGCGCAGGTTACAAGGATATCCAGCTTCAAGCAGCACAATGGCATCCTTGATGTGAATCACGCCCTTGTTAGTTGTAGGTTTCATCGAATGTGTCGTCAAATAGTTTTGGAGTACGCACCGGCACCAGGCGCGCGCTCACCAGCGAGCTGCGCCGCCAAGTCACCGTCATGTCGGAAATGTCGCTGTCAGCAGTGGTGTGCTTCACTTCTACCGCGGTCACCACCACCTCGTCGCTCGCCACACCATGTTCCAGAAGCACCACGTCGCGGCTACGAGCCAAATCGCGCGTCAGCGCCACGCCGCTGGGGCGAAGCGGTCCGGTCCAACACTTCATTATGTCGGTCTCCTCTATGTTATACAATCGCAAGCTGCCGTTCACCGGTGCCGTCTCGCGGGTGTACTCGGGTGCGCGCTCGGTCATGCCGCAAAAGTACACCGCCTCCCATGCACCGAAGGCGTTGCGCATGAGCATAGCCACATCGGCAGTGGGCAGCTTCCGCACGCGATAGGCGGCGCGGCGCTCGCCGCAGGTCACAGTGTAGCCCACCAGTGTGCCCAGGGTAGTGTCCGCCAGCCGAGCCGAGCTCACGTCCACCTCGGTCACTGCTCCGGTGGTCAAGCCCGAAGCCAACGTGTGGCTCGATGTCACCACCTGTGTGCCGTTCCAGTACAGAGCCACCGCCATCACATCGGGAACGGTAGCCTCAATGGGCAGCAAGGTCAGCAGTTCCTTGCGCCAAAATGCGGTGTCGCGCTCGGTCATCACCGTGGTTAGGAAGAATGATGGAAGGAAGTCGGCGGCAGTCTCGGTAACGGCGATGCGGCTCTGCACCACATGCACCGTCTTGCTCACGCCACCTACCGTGATAGTGAATGTCGCCGACACTTCCATAATCAGCGGCGAAAGCAGCTTGTGAAGGTGATAAACCCGCACCACACCATCCACCGGGATATAAGTGCCGGATAGTAGCACCGCACCATCGGCGGCGGTGATGCGCACCTCCACATTGCCGACAGAGGTCACCTCTATCACATCAAGCTCGCTCACAAAGTGCCATGAGCCTATGTCGTTGAAATTAATCATACCGCAAAGTTATGGGGGTGCTCGTTATGATAAAAAGACGGATTAATAGCCGACCTCGTAGGTTTTTTCTGCTTCTCGGTCATTTCTCACCTCCTTTCTTCGCCAATGCTTTGATTTCATCCTCTGTCTTGCCCTCTTTGATAAGTGCGATGATGCGCTCACGACCAAGTTTTCGGTATGCCATTTGCAAGGTGGATAGAACAAGGTCAGCTGGTTCTTCCGGCTCGATTGCTTTCTCCCGACCTTCTTTATCAGCTATATCGCTGCACTCAAAAAGGTCTCGGCCAAGTTTGTCGACGATGATGTATTTGCGTCCTGCAAACGTAACACCGCCAAAGTAGCGGGCGACGCTTAATTGGCTATTCGCCCAAAACTCTTCGGTCATAAGGAGTGGGTAGTTGGTGTTCATAAATATCTGAATTTTTGTAAGTGAATAATAGCAAGTGGATTCGTATGCCATATTTTTTTAAAAAAGGGGGCGGCAATGGTTGAATAAGGTCTATTGTCACATAAAACTTTGTCGAGCCATATGCCGCTCCCTAAATTATTGTTATCTTTGTATTGTCACATAAAAACTTTGTCGTTATGGGTACTGTTGAAAACATCTCTCACAACATGGCCATTGAACCCAATGGGTTTGGTCAGTACAAACATAATGTTGTGAATTATCTGCTTGCCTCGGTCCAGTCTCTCATGGGAAACTATGCAAAAGATGAGAAGCAATGTATCATCCTGCACAGGAATGACGGTCCTATGTGCTGTAGTATTGGCAATTTTCACATCATCTTTTTGCATGCTCATGATAATTACTGGTGCCAGTGGGTGTATCAGTTTGCTCATGAGTATTGTCACCACATCATTGATGGAAAAATGACTGGCGAATTGGGTGGGCTCATGTGGTTTGAGGAAACATTGTGCGAACTCTGTTCTATGTATTGCCTTCATCATTTTGTCCATTGGTGTGAAGTCAATCCGCCACTAATCCAATATGCCCCCTCGGTCCGCGAATATCTGGTTCAACTGACAAGCGGACAACTATGCGCTGACCATCTTCGGGATTATATATCGCAAAACCTTGACCTGTTATCCTCACCAGACTATCAGCGAGGAATATACAAACGCATTGCAGCAACCATTCTGCCATCTTTTGTCGCATGTCCCGATTTGTGGCGTATAATCCCGCTGATAGAAGATAGCCGTCAATGGCTGAAGTTAGACGAGCTCTTTCAGCACTTCGAGGCGGAACTTTCACCCACTCTCCCGGCTCTAAGTCTGTTGCGGCAGATGGTCGTAGGTTAGACAGTTCAACCATCGTTTTTGAGCCTCCTGGCATCGTTGTACATTTTATAGTCTTCACTGAGGCACTTGCGCCAACGTCGCTCATGCGACAGCACTGCAACAAACACGGATGTGGCGATAACGACCGCAACAAGGACGAGAAGCAGCACCAGCCAAATCAATATCTTCAATATTATGCTCATAATAAAGGGATTTTAGGATTACAAAGATATAATATATTAACGAAACCAAAAATAATTTATTGGTTAAAATTGACCATAAAGGGTGCCAAGTGTCACCACGAGGCACCCAGTGAATGGTCATATTTGATTATTGATTGTCGTCTACGTCTCCGATGGGCTGCATCATCCACTCGGGATTCGCACTGCTGCTGTTGAGAGAATAGCCATTCAGCACCATCAGCCGCGACACGTCGTTCAGGCTCACGTCCACGATGTCGCACAGCAATGCGCGTATCGATTGGCTGCTTCTATTTTCGGAACTGAACGCATCATCGCCCGGCATGAAGCCGCGAAGCCACATCGCCACCGGAATGATGTTGGCATCGAAGCCCACACTATCGGGCTCGTGGATAAACGCATCGAGGTTGTCGAGATAGTCTTGGCGTTTCATACCGTCACCTCCTTTCTCATGGTAGCCATGCCGCTATAGTCGCCCTTGATGCGGCGTTCTTTGCCGAAGCCGTCGGTAAACATATAGTGTCCACGGTAAGTGCCCATCTTCTGCCACCGGTTCAGCGGCTCGTTGTAGGCGTAGCACTCCACGCTACCTATGCGGGTAGCAAGCGCGTCACCCTTGCGGTGGCAGTCGGGGCAGGTGCATGAAAAATGCTCCAACACCTGAGAGCCTTTGCGAAGCTCAAATGTCCAAATGCGTGGTTTCATAACTCTTCACCTCCTTTCGCTATTTCAAGGGTCATCCACACCGATAGATGAATGCCCCACGCCGCCACGGCAGCCACCATCACGGCGGCATACTCGCCAGTGGCGAGCCAAAGCAGGGCGCAGGCCATCGCCACAATGCCCAGGGCAATGTTGAAGCCCATCGAGGTCACACACTCAAGCGCTTTTCTGGCAAGCGCATTTGCCAGCCCCACATCAGGGGCAACTCGTGTCGTCGGGGTCAATGAAATTGTGTTCATTGTAACGTTTGTTTGACATATATAGGCAGAAAAACGGCTGCCATTATCCCGTCGTCAAACAAACGTGAAAGTACCCCCGAGGAGCAAAAAATCACTGGATAAGGCAGCCGTATATTTCCGAGGCTGTTATTGGGCATAAAAAAAGCCCACCACGATGTAATTTGTGAGCAGTAAACCGATGCTCGACGGGTGGAACTATGTCCACGTTTGTTTGACAATGGCGAAATTACATCAAAATTTCCACACCACCAAAAAAATCCGCAAAATTTTTTGCGGATTGATGGGGTGGAGCATATTTTGATGGGGTGAGTTATTCAACATCAAGCCCCATCACGCTTTTTATAATCTTATTTTGAATTTCCTCAAATTTGTCTTTTTTTACAAAAGCATTCAACGGCTTTATATTAGTATCATTAAGTTCAAAATATGAGATAAAGTGCGTCACAACATAACTATCATGATCAAGTTTATCAGAACCTTTCAAATCAGAGTTGCTGATTTCTACTGTATATTCCGGGTGAAAGTTAGCCGAGGATATTAAGACCGCATAGAACATTGGTTCTGCGTCAAAAAGATCACTGGTTGATATAACTATTGCGGGGTGAGGTAGCAAACCAGGTTCTTCTGGAAATTTCCAGTTAACAAATACAATCTGTCTCTGATTTACTCTACTACTTAAAGCCATTTCTCCATCGGTTTTATGGTATGACCAGACGTCGCACGAAGCAATGAGCGCAAGTCAATGTTTTCCGTACGGATTGTTTGTGATTGAGATTCAATAGTCTCATTCAGCAGTTGTGCCAATACCGCATCATTGTGTTCTATGCGACGCGACCTTACTTTTATCTTCCTTTTTGTATTCCGTTTGGAAATGTTTATTAATTCGGAAGTAGATAGCTCGGTCTGAGCCATGGTTGTAACGGAAGCACTGAGATTGGTCGGCGATTGCGTTTCAAACATTCCAGGCATTGTGATTAACAGTGACGTGAAAACCCATGTTTTAACAGCAGTCTTTTCCATAATAGCAATGTTACTTGAAAGATTCATACAAATCACCAGAAGTCATCTTCTTGAAGAATGCGCTCAAGTGTTCATGCGCATTGCAAATAATAGCTTTGAAGACTTCGTTGTTGTTTACTGGAACAAGATTGTTGATTTGACTCTCAATAATAAAACCAATGTCTTTGGTTTTAGTCAGTTGAGCAGTGTTAAGAACCAACCTGAAAATACCTGCAGGAGTGATTAAACCCGTCCGAAGACCTAATTCCTTAAGGTCTTTCAGGAAATCAGCTTTGATATCGACATGAAACTTATCGCTCAAGAACTGCAAGATGTCACCTCGAGCCGCAAAATTGTACGGGAAGAAGTCTACATATTTTAAGTTGAGACCCAATTGCTTTTCATCGTTGAATTGATAAACAGACATAAAAGCATTAACAACTTTTATCACCTCCGCAAGAAAGTTGCTCCATTCATAATTGCTGCCAACGAAATTCACGGACAATAGTCCGGGACCAAATTGGAACATCTGATTAGGGTTATCCTTGTGCAAACAGCGATAAACGGGTTTACCTAAAGCCAGCATTATCGGCATGTTTGCGTCCGGAAGCAAGAATATTGGAGTATTATAAGTCTCTTTAAGACTTGAACATAATGCCCCCACTGCAATCTGAAATTTCTCAAGCTCAGCTTGAGAAGCAGATTGCCAAGTCAATTCCATGATGACTTCCAACAAAGGTGCATGTTCAAGTTTTTCCATAATCAGTTCTTTAACAAAATTATTGATGTTGTTATCGGAGGTTCACCTTGTCAGGATCCTCGTTTCAGTCTGCAAAGGTAAGCACTATCAATCAATCAACCAAAGAATTTTAATAATATTTTGCATTTCATGTTGTGCAACATGTTTCAGAAGCCATCACGAATTGATGGCTCATTGGTGCGAAACCATTGGTCGATAGAAAGCATGCATTGGGCACTGGATTTCAATTTGCTGCAAGACAGGATAAAACGCAAGTCGGCAAAAGCTGCCCGCAATCTTGACTCCATACAAAGAATAGTCCATTCCGTGTTCTCGATATGGAAAAGACTCCGGAAAAAAGGTCTGACAAGAAAAAGGGCATGGCTGAACTTATGAGATATGTATCTATGAGTTTTACCAGACTTTTGCGTTTCCTATACCCCAAATAATGAATTTTAGATTTTTGACAGAATAGCAACTTTCTGATATACAGCATTGTCAAGTCACCCCGATTCGTAATGAACCGGGTAAGGGATACTATGTCTCTACTTTCATCTTAAATGAAAGAGCCGTGTTGAAGGGGAGAGTAGGATTTGTTTTTCACATATTCAAATTCCTTGCGGACATGTGTCAGTAAATAATAAATCCATTCAACCAATGAATCTTCATTTTTTAGTTCTGTTATCATATTGCCATTATGTACCCAGTCACCAGCCATGGCAAAATGCATTTTGTAGATATCAGCCTCTACATCTTCTGATTGAGCAAACAATTCTGCAAAGTCACCTGCGTCCTCATTATCTTGTTCAAAACTGTCAAATGTGTCTACCTCTTTTGGTTCACGTACTACTATATGCCAATGTGGTTGAGGGTGATTATATCCCTCTATAGCAGTATAGCTGTCCCATTCGGCACGGAAAAGTGGCTGTAGATTGGAATCTACTTTTTTGAAGAATACTACTGAAACATAGGGTTCAAAATCGTTGTGGTTATCACAGTATTTTAAAACTATTTTTATATTCAAATAGATATTGTCGAACCATGGAGTCGCCTTAGTTCTATAGCCGTTAATAATCACATCCTCTTGACCTTGGCTCTCAATTACCAAAGTCGTTTTCTTCTGAAAATACAAACCATTTCCAAAGAAGGTTCTGAATCTTTTGCTTAAGGATTTCAAAAGTGAGTCTATTACCATACCTGAGGATAAAGATGTTTGACAATATCGTCAATAACAACCAATATGGCAGTGTCGCCATCATGATATATTTGGCCTGTTTCAACCAATTTTTGATAAAGTGTCGAACCGCAAATCATCCTCACATCTGGCACTGGAATATCTTTAATATGCACTCCACCTAAATCATAGCCTGAAAGCAGTGGCTTGGCATAGATTGACAGCAGTCTACCAAAAACGCCACTAGATAAAACAGACAAATAGAAATACATGTCATCTTTGACCAAACGAGATTTCAGCAACAGTGCGTTACCTTCTTCGACCACTTCATCCACAGCAGTGATGGCAAAGGATGAAGAATTACCAAATCGTTTGGAAATAAGATGTGAATTTGGGGAGTACTGAAATTTTCGTGGGCGAGTAAGAGACCACCAAGGGCTAACACCTTTTCGTTTTTCCAAAGCTGCTCTCCATTGACTTAACCAACCGTAAGAAAAATCAAGTGATTTCAACTCTTCCTCTGACTTAATCATCAAACCGTCTTCATCGTAGGGATACCAAATATATTTTACCCTGACAACATGCCCATTCTTAATGGTATCTGAAGAAGCCAGGGGGCGATAATACATTCTTTCGTTTTGGGGTATGTTTTCGTATTCGTCTTTATTTAAAATAAAGGCATATTTGTTTCCTCTAAGCAAGCCTTGCTTAACATCAAGCACTGACGATAATGGTTTTAGAAGACCTTGTTCCATATATGCTTTGAGGTTACGCATGAATTCCTCATCCCTTTGCTGAATAACTTTCCACGAATGACGAACAAGCGGAAATTGCCCGGGAGTGTAGATGTTGTAATCATAGTCATCAACAGATATTTCTCCATTATATGACATCTTACGCCAAGCTTTTGTGACTGCACAAGCTACATTTTCCTTATTCCTACACCAGATTACTTGAGGAGATTCTTGATCGGCTTTTTTAGTGAAGATCATGAAGCTCACGTCTGTAAGGGCATTCTCAAACACAAAGTTACCCAGGTGAGCCACAACTTGAAGCGATGACATCGAATGTATAGCCTCCCGAAGTCGTTCATATTGGTCAAAGAGCAAGATAGAATATGGCAATACGGCACCTAGACATCCATCAGGAGCCAACGCCTTTATGGCCTTATACAAGAAAGCAGCAGCTTGGTTGGGGCGGTGAGACATAGACAATTCTGCAAGCACTTGTCGTACCGCATCCTTTTCTGCTGGATCCTTGAGTAGCTCCATAGAGACAAATGGCGGATTCATTAAAATTATATCATATCCACCATCCCAGTCTTCTTGCAACGAATCAGAGACTTGCTTAATTTTTACTTCCAAATTCTCCTCAGACCAAACAGCTCGCTTCTCGTAGTTTAAAAGAAACTGTGTTGTACTTACCGCACAGACAGAACTATCCAGCCCTTCAATTATAACTTGGCCGCAATAATTCTTCTCTTTCAACTGCTTTAACGCTTCGATGAGGAATGACCCCGAGCCACATGCAGGATCCAAGATTCGTAACGTCTGTTTTGAGAGATCCACTCTCTGTATGCAATTTTCAACAATAGACCGTGCCAGATATTGAGGGGTATAGTGGGTGCTCGAGTACAAATTCTTACTTTTGAAATCAATATTTGATGAATATCCACCGAATATAGAGAGTTGCTTGGAGAAGTTTTGCGCTATTCTGTGAGCTTCTTGAAATATCATTCCCGAACCATGTCTTAGTATAAGATCCAGATTAGGTTTGATCCCAAGTGAACCCTTTCTCATAAGATCAACTATATTATCAAAAGTTGAAGGAATGGCAATGTCGGCACGTATATTCCACTTACGGCAAACGTCTTCGCTAAAATTGTCTTCTTCTAATGATATCAAGAGCCTATAGAGGAGATTGAGGGCTTCAATAGGCTCTTTCCTCTCAATGGTTTCATTTCGCAAACTTCTGAAAAGATTTATCACAAACGGCATTACATCAGAAGATGTGCGGACACTACTAGCATTTAGGATGTTGATAAATTGGTCAAATTTGTGCTCTACCGTTGTGGCAGGTAAAACGTCACCTTTTGGCTTCAACCAATTATATACAATAATTTTATCATGGTTAACACAAATATAATTCTTAGTATTTGCCGACCAAGATAGAGATTTGTAAAACTCAAAATTTTCCTTTTGGCGAGAAAAATCCAAACAGAAGTCATAAACACCGCCATCAAGCATAATAAAACGACTCACTTTCTCAGAAGGAACGAGATGTATTGGTAGGAGACCTGTTCTTGCGGCCCATCCAACATTGCTTGTGATTTTAGTTTCCATATCATATCGGTGTTTCATAATTGCGAAATTTCGCCATGCAAAGGTAAATAAAAATATCTTACGCTGTATCTTTTAATCTTGTAAAATTTGTAAATTTTGCACTTTTACGTTGTAAAACATGTTTCAGAAGCCTTCGGCTGATTGCTGTACCGCGACGTAGTCGGCAAGCTCCTGCATGGTGGTTTCAACCCATTTGAGCATGTGTGGCTTGACGTGCTTGTAGAGCAGCCGCGCGCCGAAGCGGTCAGTGCCCTTTAGCGAATGAGGCAGGTCAACGCAGATGGGACCGGAGTCATACGACAGCCCGTTGCACTCATGGAACAGGCCATCAGCGGTATCACCGAAAGAGAATCTTGTGAACCACACCTTGAGCACACCATCACGCGCGGTCATCGTCACCAAAGCGTGACAAGTACGGCCTTTCGGCAAACCCTGACACCAGTAACCTTTAGGGTTATACTCAAATGTACACACTCCTTCGATGTTCGCGAAACCATTATCATAGTCGGCAGTATCCACACGGAACGCATAATCATAGCCTTTGGCAGCATCCCATGCCTCCACACCAGCCATGATTTGTTCCATGGAAGCCCCCGGCAGCTCTATTTCACGATAGTGCTGCCACACCTTGTCCTTCTTCTCCGTGCCCCATGACGGTAGGGCAACGCACAGCACCAACAATATATTAACGAGGAATCGGCACATAGAATAACTATTTTAGATGTTGCAAAATTAAGTCCTAATTTTGGACTATGCAAAATTTGTGCCAAAAATTTAGGCTGCCAAGCTTCACAGCCAGACAGCCCTCCTGATGGTTATATCTATGTACTTTGGTACGCTGCAAAGGTAAGCAATATATTTCATTTACCAACAAGATATTTTAGATTACAACAGTTTATTAACATTGAGCAAAAAAAAGCCTCTCGGTGTGAGAGGCTTGTGGGTTAGGCGTTGTTGTGCTGGAAAGCGGTAGCGGCGAGAAATATGCCGCCCACCACCTTTGCGCCCATCTCCTCGAGATACTCAACCATGTTGCTGAAGCTCTTGCCCTTGGTAATCACATCGTCGAAGATTATCACCTTGCGTCCGTTGAAGAAACGGCTGTTGAACTTCAAGACTTGCACCTTAGAGATAGACTTGCACACCTTGTGCTCGTGAATAGCGAGGCGTTCACCCTCTACCTTGATGTACTTGTAGGCGTTAGCCATCTGCGTTGCCTTGCACACCTCTTGAGCGAATTGCTCGTAGCGCATCTGTGTTCTCTCCTCGCTGCTTGCAGGAATGCAGACGAAGGTACAGTTTTCGAGGTCAGGCATCGACTCGTCGAGTGTTGTGCTAACCCACTTGGCGACTTCACTTGAAGTGGCGGTGTCGCCGTCTTTGAATTTCCACACTTTTTTGCGGATGCCACAAGCCTTGCCATCAGCCTGAACGGTGGTAGGGATGTAGGTGTAGCGAGCTGCCATGAAGATGTTGTTACTGTTCTCAAATTCGGAAGTGTTTGAAATGTGTACCATAACATAGAAATTTTAGAGTGAATAATTTTTTATTTACACTGCCACGTGACGAGCAAAGAGTGAGATTGACGGCAAGGTTTTCCAAGTCTAAATACTACCCGCAGGGATGGAGATTTCGACTGAAACAGCGCCTGACCTTGCATATCGAGCCAAGCCGTAACTTTGCGGTGTAAAAGAAAAAATGACGCTCAAAATTTGTTATGGCACACTCACACACTTTCGATGAACAATGGCACATCCGGCAGCTTGCCACACCACCCACCACACGGGCGGCAAGGCTTGGCACGCAGTGTGGAAATACAGGCAACAACCGGCAAGCCCGGCGGGTGCCGACACCTACGAATGCCCGACCCGAAACCCTTTGTATGAATGCCGGAGAGAGAACCGCGCAGAGTAATTGCCAAGAGGTGGCGACGCTGATGGGAGCCAACAAGCCAAGGTCGAAGGGGTGAGCGCGAGAGGGGTTGCAAGTTCTAAGTTGCAAGTCCGTTCAACCGCCATTCTAACGGTTGCAAGATGATTATGACCATGTGACAAGGGCAAGGAGCACGATGGTTGAAGCGAGGAAATGGACCGGTAGTGGGCGGTACTCACCGCCACCGCAGCAGCACAACGCCCCACCATCCCGCCGAGAGGAATAGGCGAAATAAAAGTGGCGATACCATCACTGGCACCGCCACCTTCAAGTTACTATATAAATATGAAGTTTAAATATCGGATTGCTTAACTATCGCTTTGGATTGTTCTTCATTCGCTGGTAGCGTTGCCACGAGCGGTCAAAGCCCCGCTCGCCGTCCATTACCATGAACGACTCAATGCCGTCGGCAAGGCGTGCGTTGAGTTCGTTGATGGCTGCCGTCTGCTGCTCCATGGAGGCTGCCACCATCACCATCGATGTGTCGTGCTGTTCTGCGGTGCGTTGCTGAGCCACAGTCATATCGCCGAGTATGGCACCCTGTCCGATGGCGCGACTCACATCTTCTCGAGTGAGCGAACCCACTGTGTTGTTGCGCTGTGCTTGGTCTATCAGACGAAGCACCGGCATCAGCTCAGGGTTCGCCACCGCCCGGTGGTTGGCGACAAACTCGTTGGCGTGCACCACACCCACCTCGCGTCGGTTGTTGCCGTCACGCCCGGTGAAGCCACCTTCGTAGTAGCCCATCTGCTGCGCTTGGTGCGACTTCTTGATGGTAGCAATCTGCAATGCACCTGCTGCAAGAGCCATGCTTGCCGCGATAGGAGCGAGGATGTAGCCAATCATAGGCACCTGCGCTGCGCTGGAATAAGCATTAATCGCAGCCAGTGCTGTCGATGCCACGGCTTGCGCCATCTCGATGACCATAGCACGTTTATCATACTTGGTCTTAATCTTAGCGATCTCCTTCTCTTTCTGTTCTTCCAGTTGCTTTCGTTTTTTCTCATTATTACCGGCTGCTTCGATTTGCGCATCATAACTCTTTTCCACTTTCTTGACTTCAAGGTCACGGCTGGCGTTGGCGTATTCGGTATACGCCTTGATACCGGCATTCATCACGGCAAAGGCTGATGCCGCCATATTGGCGATAGTCTGCATCTTCTCCGGCAGTGTACTGCCTAAGTTATCAAAACCGGCTTTCCACGTTTCTACAAGGTTCGCAACCATTGTACCCCACTCGCTACCTTGGTTGCCGATGAGCTGCATAATCTTGTTGTGGTAGTTCTGCACAATCTGCCACTTTCGGTTCTCGTAGTCCTCTTGTGAGATAAGCCCTAACCTGTGTGCATCCTCAAGTGCTTTAAGCTGCAGTTTGTAGGTGTCATTGGCATCGTCGAAGTCTTGATTCTTGGCTTTTGTTCCTGTATTAGAGTTTACCTCGTCTCGATACTTCTTCTCGATTGCGGCACGAGCTTCCTGGTATTCTTCATCATTGATCAGTTTTTGGTCGTAGAGTTGCTTTGCAACGCGCAGCTCTGCATCCATACGGACCTTTGCGCCCTGCTGCGAATATATGTATAGCCAAGCAGACAAGTTTTGCTCCAACTGCTTGCGTTGGCGCAGTTTCTCAGATTGCTTCGCCTTTTCCAAAGCGAGTTCCGCATCAGCCCGTTCCTTGGTGTTATCGACAGTCAAGTCACGCACTTTCTCAAGATACTCGATGTCAATCTTGGCGAGTTCATTGTCCAGAGCCTGCTGATTATGGAAGATTTCAGAATCAGGCTCATAATAGCGCATCTGAGCAGCCATTTTGTCGGCATCGCGTTGTTGTTCTATAGACCGCTTCTTGCGCTCAACCATTTCCTTGTCGTGCTTTTCCTCGTCATCAGCTTGCTTGGTGCGCACATCGGCAGCTTCCTTCGACTGGTCCTGTCCATATTTCTGATACACAGCCAGCACATCGTCATAATATTGCTTGGTACGATTATATTGTTGGTCAACATAATCATCGTTAGACTTCAGTTCACCTTTGCGGTATTGGTTATTGAGTTTCGTCAAGGCATCGTTTTTATCGGCGGTCAGTTTCTCAATCTCCTCCTTCATCTTTTTTGTAGTGTCATCAGGCGAGGGGGTGTTGGACGGGTAGCTACCACCACCGCCACCATATGAACCACCACCTCCACCATGTGTGTAGGAGATATTAGTGGTTTTGGCATTATCGCCACCGCCAGTGAGCAAGCCTGAGACACCCGGTATTTTAGCGAGGCGGTCATTGGAAGTTTTAAGATCTTTTATCTGACCATTAGCTTTTTCTATATTCCTATTGGCAATCACCTGTTGCTTAGTATTATCACGAATAGTTTCCGATAATTGTTGTTCATCATGAGTTTGCACCCCTGCGGGCATAAAAGCATGCTGTGCTGAGTTGCGGTCATTATTCTGACGCTGCTGTTCACGCGCATTAACCGCACGGACACCGGCATTATGAGCCCACGCCTCATTGCGACGAACCTCGTCTTCAAGATCAAGAATCTTTTTCTCATTCTCTTGTATTTTCTCTGCAGCTGCACGAGCTTTAGCATTAGCTATTATAGATAATGTCAACTTATCATAAGCAGATTTTGCTTTACCGGCCATAATAGCCTCATTAGAGAAATTAGAGAAGATAGCAGGATAGAGCGACTGCATCTGTTGTGCTGCACTGATGCGGTTCTTGCGAGCTGCGGTTTCGTCAGTAGCCGACTTATAAAGTGCCTTCAAACGTGTCAGTTCATTGGATGAATACCGATTTGAAGCCTCATCAATATTTGATATTGAGTCAATCCATTGGCGATGCTCCTCTGCAAGTCTTTTAGCCGCTTTGCGGTTATCATCGACGCTTTGCAACAATGAGATAAGACCACCGTAAAGAGCAGTCACACCAGCGATGGCAAGTCCCCATGGTGACAGTTTGAGCGTTTGATTGAGCAAAACAGTTGCCGCACGAGCTCTCACCATATTGCCTGTGAGAGCATTGTATGCCGCACTGGCAGCGAGTACGACTACTCTCCGAGTGGCGATCAGAGCATTAGAAATTTTGTCAACTGCCGCGTCAGTTATTTTAGCAATAGTATTGGCTTTGACTGCTGCAGTATATCCAATAATTGCCAAGGTCAAAGTAATGATAATAGTCTTGTGATTGCCTATAAAAGATATAAGCCCCGACAGTACTCTCATCATGGCACTGGTGCCAGTGATGGCGTATTTCATAGCCGGAGCAAGTTTTTCGCCCAGCTCCACCGCAATTTCGTGGAAGCCTTTCTTGGCTTTATCGAGTTGTGCTTGCACAGTGTTGTTCTGGACATTATACTCTTTTGTGACCGACGTACCCTCTTTGAAAGCAACGTTGGCCGCCTGTTGTTGCTGCTTTACCATGTCGATGTTGCCGGCGAGAGCGGCTATGACCGCAGAGGCACGTGCGCCATCGGTGCCCATGGCATCGAACACCGGTGCCAGCACACTGATGTCGCCCAGCTCATGCAGACGTGATAGAAGCATTAGCAGCGCCTCGTTGGTGTCCTCTTTCAGCATCTTGCTGAACGCTTGCAAGTCCATGCCGGTCGCCTTGGCTATCTTGGCAGGGTCTTGGAATAGTTTCATGATGAGTTGCGACAGAGCCGTGGCACTCATCTCCACCGCCTGACCTTGCGAGTCGAGCACGGCGGCGAAGCCCATAATCTGCGGGATGGTCATGTTTGCCTGCTTACCAACACCGGCAAGGCGTTGAGCGAAGTCTGCAAGATACGGAGCCGAAGCCGTGCTGTTCTGCGACAGCTCATTGATGACCGAGCCCACCGATAGCAGCGACTGCTCCACGCCCAGCCTTTCGCGGTCTCCGAAGATGTCCGTTAGCTTCGAGAGCGTCTGTGTCGCCCCCTCTCCAAGGTCATCGAGAGCCACATTGATTTGATCGGCAGCCTTAACGAATCCAAGCACATCATCCTGCGATTGCAGACCCAATCGCCCGGCTTCCTGAGCCAATTTGTTCAAGTCCTCTCTGCTGGTGCGTGTATCCATACTCTTGAACGCCTCGTTGAGTTTTTCCACTTCGGAGGAAGTCATACCGGTGAACTTGCGAACATTTGCCATTTCACCTTCCATATCAGCGTATGCCTGCACGGATTGCCGTGCAGTAAAAACGAGACCCGTAAATGCAGCGGCAGCACTGGCGATGCTCATACCCCAATCATTCACCTTTCGATTGATGCGCGACATCATACCTTCATGCTCACGGAGTTCGGCATCCACATTTTTTATTTCTGCTTTCACACGTTTGATGGATTCAACGTGGCGTTTCCAAGCATCAGAACCTCGCTCAATATGATTGAGGTCGTTTTGAAGTTGGCGAAGCACCATCCGAAGTTCTTTAGGGGAAGCAGAGTTAAGTTTCTTCAATGCCGCTTCGCACTTTTGTGCGTTAGTGCGTGCGGTATTCATCTGGCGATTAACTTTCTTAATATCCTTCTCCACCTTAACGAGACCGGCAGTGTTGCCAGTACGCTCAAACTCGGCCTTCTTCTTGTTGAGGGTCGAAAGTTGGTTTTCCAGTTCCGCGAGTCGACGCTTCACAGACTGGCTGTTAACCTCAATGTTAACTGTTGCATTTGTTGATATATCAGGCATAATCGTTGGTTTTTGTACAAAGTTAAAACAATGCGTAAGTCTATAAAAAGACTGTCACCGCTCTCATTTTATTGGCATCAATAAAATGGTCTCATTCGTGGGTCGTAGTAGTCTCTGAAACAGCGTGAAGCAGGTGTTTTAGATACGACCCACGAGTGGTAAAAGCGAACCCTTTCGCTACTGATGCGAGCAAAACCCTTAGCAAATAGGGTGTTGTGAGCGCACGATGACCGCATTTCTGCGGTCAGAACGAAAGTTCTGCCCCCACTGCCCTACGCCGCCGAGCCACTTACCGCCTTAATGTCGGCGGAATATGCCTCGGTCATTCGCCCCGCGCGTGCGGGCACGGCTGCGAGGTCACGCAGGTCACTTACCACCCATCAGAACGATGAAGTTACATTGACAGAGTGCGTTGACTGAGGGAACTTCTCCGCGCCAATGCACACCGTGTCGAAGGCATCGCTGCCGTCGGTGCGAGCCTCCAGCTTATCCTCCTCGGTCTCGGCGAGTTTCTCGCCACGTTTGTCCTTGCCACCGTTATAGACACCTGCAGTTTGCACCGACACCAGCAGGTCTTCGTTGTTCTCCCGGTTGAACATTGGTCGCAGTCGTGCATGACCGGCAAGCATGCGGTTGATGAGCAACTGCTTTTCGATGTGGTGCATTGGTCTACCGAGATATACATCACGCACCCGCCATCCTCTCTTTTTAAACTCGTTGATAATCACCCAACGGAAGTCCTCTTTGTTCACGGCGTAGTTAGAGCCGATGACGGTTGAATCGTAATAGAACACTACCTCTTTCCGTTTGTGATGTCGGTAGTATTTGCAGAAGTCGTCAATCAATTCCGGAAGTTTCCGCTCAAATTTTACAAAGAACGATTTGAGAATCAGTAACTGTGTCTTGCGAGGCTGTGCAACCACAAGCCAGTTGATATTAGCATTGTAGTCGAATGAAATGCACAAAGGTTGGTTGCGGTCAACATCTGCATCAGCAAGTGATGATGGCACCTTAATCTTATCGAATTGATACTCCAGGTTATCGAGGTAGGAGAAGTTGGTGGCGCTGTACTTATTGTTCTCGGTCATCGAGGAGTAGAAACCGTCACGCTGAATGCCGATGCGTTTGCAGAGTACCGATGTCTGGAATGTCAATGGAGGCAGGTCACGTTTGAGCTGGTTGATGAACGCTTCACCCAGCACCTGCATATTGTAGATGGTGGATGCCTCGCGGTAGTAGGTTGCCACCGAGCGCATACGGCACAGGTCACGGTTGAGCGTGCGCAGTTGCGAACGCAGCCAAGCAGGGATTGTCTTGCCTTGAGCAATCAAGTCTTTAATCTTCTGCTCTACGCGCCACACCTCATATACCGTGCCTTGTATCAGTTCAATCAATTCAGGGTCGCACTTGTGTTCATACTCCAGGAACCAAGAACCCTTCTTGGTCACAGGCATATCGCTGGTGATGAGCATGCCGTGGTGGAAGTAGTGCTTACCGAAGTATTGACGGTTGCCACGATTAGCCGGCAGCGTCTCATCCTTCAGCTGCTCGAAGTCGATGAACTTGGCTTCGTCGATGTCAAGCGCGTCGTAAGACTGCGAGTTCGATGTGCCGCTTCGGTCTTGTGATATAATGAAGCCAATGCTGCCGTTGTAGAACGACAGCACATTATCATAGTTCTCGGGGCGGAAGATAGGCTCCGGCCAATGCCACGCTTTAGGAGGCTTGATGCCGATGCACCAATGCACGTTGCGCAGGTACCCAAGTTTCTCCCAATGAACCAACATCGACGGCAACGTGTTGGTGAGTGCGCGCTTGCAGTTGGGAGAAACGATGCCAGTGATGCTGCCAGGCATGCGCTGCATGTTGCGCAGGTTCCACATGGCATGGATAACACCCTTGCCAAGCGCACGCCCGGCACATAGGATGGTGTCCTTTGCGCCGGTATAGATAACCTCGTTCTGAATGTCGTTCAAGTAGAATGGCTGTGGTTCAATCGGCTTCATCTGCTTTAGGTTTAGGTTTGAATATTTCGTCCTCGTTGAATTCCACCGCTTCAAACTCCACTTCTTCGAATTCCTCGTTCCAGTACGAGGCGATCTTCTTCTGAATCTTCTCGCGGATGTTAGGCACCGGTTTGAATCCAGCCACCGACGGGTCATCAGTCGGCTTGAACGGCTGAATGATAATTTTATCGAAGCCACGGTCAACCAGGTCTTCTTTGTCGAGCTGGGTGTATTTGGCATACTTATCGGCAGCTGCCACCATACTCTTAGCGTCACGGTTCACGCGTGCCATCTCATAGGCAGCGTTCACCATCTCTATGAAGCGGTAGCGATGATATTCCTTGGTGGACTTCTGCAAGTCACCCAGCAGTGCCTTCACCAATCGCAAGTCAGCGTAAGCCTGCGTGGGTTGAAGCTCATACACCTGTTGGATGTATGCCACCAGCTCACGGTCTTTAGTCATGGGGAACTTCAGCCAATAGTTGTATATGTCACGCAAGCGAATCAGGTGGCGCTGCGTCTTTTCGGGCAGCCCCGCCTCAATCATTTTGCTCACGTCAGCAAAAAGATAGTCTTTCGCTGTGTCAAGAATAGCAGGTAACATTACAGGTCTTCGTCAGTTTTCATATCGCGCAGGTATACCGAGGTGAGTTGTACCGCGAGCGGTGATCCCACTTCAGCCAGTTCAATCTCCTGCTTGCGCAGTTTGTGTGCCGTCTCGGCTTTCGCTTTGAGATAGACGCGTCGCACCGGCGAGGATTTGTCGTTGATGGCGAGTCGAAGCATGTCCTCATTGATATCAAGCAGCGCAGCCATCTCGCTGATGGGCGTTAGGTCACCAGCCAGCTCGGCGATTCGGTCGAGCATTTGTTGGTCAAAGCCTGTCGAGAGGTAGTGCAGAAGTTTTGAGTTGTTGGAATCCATTAGCGATGTATTGATAGATGTCGTTGTCGGTAGTGATTATACCACATTCCATGCGGTTGCCCTGTGTTTGGTTCTGCGAAGTGACGATTGTCACATGGTGAGAATCGTTTTTGAGTAGCACCACTTTGCTGTGGTTCTCGCAGAGGAACACAGCATCGAAGACCGATTTGATAAAGCCGGCAAGAAGTACCGTTTTTCGGCTTGCCTTCAAGTCGAGAAACAGCGAGCAAGACTTTACCAGGCCTTCGTTCTTCAGTCGGTGCAAGCGTCTGATGAACGCATCGCTTGTTGAGAAGGTCGAAATCACCAGTTCAGCAGGACCGATTTGCCGCAGAACCTGTTCAATCACGTCTGCCAGCTGCAAACGGTTGTCGAAGTAAGCCTGCATGGGCGTGTTCGCCAACGGTTTCAGGTGATTGACCTTACGCCTGGGCATCGTCATCTATGTTGATGCCCAGAGCCAGCAACTCTGTCGTGACGGCAGCACCCACGATGCCGCCGGCATGACGGATTGTAGCGACACTGTCAAGGATTTTCGCCTTGGCGGTGTCGGCATTCTCGGCATTGTCCTGCTCAAGTGATTTGGCAAGTATCTTCTTGTACTTGCTTAAAGTCTTGCGAGCGGCGTTAATCTTGCGAGCGGCTTGGTCATCGGTGGCGTTGTCTGTCGCGTCCTGTGCAGCAGTGAAAGCGTCAGGCTCGTTGCCGATGACGAAGCCGTCATAGCGTTCAAGATTGGCGCGGTACTTCTTGTCGGCTTCATCCAGTATCTTCACATACTCGTATCGGTCGCACGGTTGTGCTTTCTCCATCGTCTTCAGCTGTTCAAACACATTCTTGATGGTTTTGTACAGCTGGAGGTTGTTGTCCCACAGCGCTTGCACTTCGGCAGGGAGTCGGTCGTGGTCATCACGTCGGCCCCTGGCCACCTTAGCCTCTGGCAGTTCATCATCGGTAGAGATCACTGCCGGAGGCGAGGCAAGCGTTTTTTCAGCTGCAGGAATCACATGAGCTTCGAGTCTCACAACATCGGCCATGGTCATGTTGTCGAGTCGAATGCGCAAGTGTTTCCGAAGCTCGTACTCCAATTTTTCGGCAAACTTATCTGGCCGGCGCATGATGTTGGCATAGAGGAAGCGGTTGTTGTTCAGCCGCAGTAGCATCATTGCACCATCGTTGATGTCACGCTGCGTTCGTGGCGTGTTAAGCCAGTCTGAAATTTGTTGAGTAAATTTATTATCCATAGTTAGAAAAAATTTAAAGGCCGGGCAGTCCAGGCCACTGTTAGCCACTGGTGCCCGACCTTGGGGAATGGGTTCATCCTATGCTACCTTTGCTAATCGCAATAAGTTATCCACCAGCCATAGGCGAGCCATCAGCACCGCTGATATCACCGTCTTCGGTCTCAATCTTTCCAGTGTAGAATGGCGATGGCATGATGTCGGTCACAGCCACGTTAATGGTCGTACCGCTGGCATCCGTCTCGGCACTTCCGCTCTCCTGTGAAGGAGTGGTATTGGTTTCGAACATCGGGTTGCCAAGCACTCGGTACTGACCATCACGTTGTGGCCACAGATACACGATGTCATCGGCATTTGCCTGACGGCAGAATGCGGCAGCCGCTGCGTTGTTACCCGGGTAGCGGAAAGCACCGGTATTGTTGAAAGTCTTGCTTGGAGCTTCACCCTGGCTTTCGCTGTTTACATTCGAAGCAGATGCAACGATGTCGATTTTCTTCCATTTAGCATCTGACTTGAGTACAAAGTTCTCGCTGATGGTTGCAAGTGCTCCCATAGTACCTTCGCTGGGTACTGTGTTTGGAGGAGTTGGGAACGTCACAATATCGCTCTTTGCGATATAGAAGATGTGGGGGCGCAGACCGGGCAGCACGGTAGTGCCTTTGCAGTGCACCAGCGATTCATAAAGCGCGGTCGATGCGCAAGTATTAGTATTTGCCATAATTCAGTCTCCTTTCTTAACCATTATATAGTTTGCCAACGAGCAGGCGCTCGGGATTGATACTCTCGAACTGCACACCAAAGAACATGGTGGCAATGTACTGCAGCACAAATGCCTCATGCTTTTCGATGGTGATGTCCTCTTCTTCGCCCTCCTGATTCACGCCCACGAGCATGTTGGCTTGTGTGGTGAGATGGATGTAAGTCGAGTTGGCCTTGTTGTACAAAGGCACGAAGCTAACATTCTCAAAACCCTCAACCACGGTCTTCTTGTACTCGGTGTTGTAGGGGATAGCACCAACGGTAGACTGATAGTCTTTGAGGTAAGCACGGTAGATGGCTGGTGAGCAGAAAAGCTTCACTTGCTGACCGGCATCCACGAGCAGCTCGCTGGCAGCCTCACAGAATGCCTTGATCATGTCTACTGCATTGCTTGCAGTGATTGCTTCGCTGAACTCATACAGGTTGCCAATGCCCGAGGAAATTTTACTGCCGGTAATTTCGTTTGCAGTGATGGTATCGAAACCATTAAACAGGTCTGCACTTGTAGTGCCGCTGTCGTTACGTTTAGCATCCCAGATGTGCGACTGCAAGTTGCCACCGAGTTTAGCTGTCAGATAAGAGAGCACGCGCAATGCGATATCCACATTTTTCAGATTCTCACCTTTGGTGATGGCGCTGTCGTAGATAGACTTGACCACGCTGTTAGGCGAGAACTTCTTCACCACGCTACCCAGGAAGGTGTAGAGCGTGCGTCCCTTGATGTTCATGCCATCGTTGTCGATGCGGGTCTCGCTGTAGGGGCCCAGGTCGATGTTACCGGTGAGTTCGCCCACAGTCTCCGCATAGCGGATTCCACGGCGCACGGTCATGTGCTGCACGGTCTCCTGCATGGCGTGCACAGGCATTTGAAGCAGTTCTTTGCGGAATTTGTGGCCGCTAAGAGCAAGAGCTTCAGGAGTGATTGTCATTTGTCCCATATTAAATCAGTTCTTTGATAGAGTTAAACATTTCTTTGCTGTTTCGAGGTTGGTGGGCTGTGTCAGCTTCGTCAACCTTACTCGTCTCTGCGGCAGGAGCAGCCTGGAGGTTTTTTACCTGCTGCTCGAGGTCATTAATAGTGTTGTCGCGCTCAGCGATGGTGTCGGCATCGTCCTGATGTTGCAACTGGAGCTCATTCAGGCGGTCTTCAATCGCCTGCATTTGGTCGGCGGTCAGCGTTGCGCTGCCGTCGGTCATGGCGATGGCCTCCAATTTGAGCAGGCTCGCCACGTTGGTAAACTTTTTTTCCATGATTACGAGTTTTGTGCTGGTGTCGTCATCACACGCAGCGAGTTTATTCTTTGGAGTGAGCATGTCCTTGATAGCCTTCAGAGAGTCAAGGATAGTGTGAAAGCCGAAAGCTGCGCTGTCGGGTTGTATTTCCAGCCCGGTGAGCGGCAGTCCGGCGGAGTTGAATTTGCGGGCGAGTGCGTTGGTCAGTTCCGGTGCTTCGTCATCGTCTTTGATTTCATCGATGAAGCCCCAGTCGAGAGCCTCTTGTGCGGTGAGCCACTTGCTCTCTTTGAGCAGGTCGAGCAATTCTTCTTGCGAATGATTCTTGCAGCGCGAGGCGTACATCGCGGCGAGCACGCCGTCAATCTTCTCATTGTCCTCCTTGTTTTTCTGCAGTCGGTCGATGAGCGTCTGCAAGTCGGTGGCATTCATCTGCCCCCACTCAAATACCTCGTTGCTGCACTGGTGAACGAGGAACAGCGCATACTTGCCCATCACGATACGTTTGGCTCCCATAGCGAGCACAGTAGCCGCGCTTGCCACAAAGCCATGCAAGTGAGCGGTGACATCGCCATGGTCGATAAACTGCTGCCTGATGTCAAGCCCATCGTCAAGGCTGCCGCCCAGCGACGATATTTTGACATCCACATGCTCATCTTTATAGCGTGCCAGCTGGCGGCGTATGCTCTGTTTGTCAGTGCCCAGCCACCAGTCGCCGATGTAGTCGTCAATAATGATTTGATAGTCCATAGGTAATTTATTTAGTGCAAAGATATTGCGTATCATTTTCACGCAAAAAGACCGTTTAAGCCATGATTTTGAGCAAATCAAGGCTTGTTTGCCATGTGGCGGTCACTGTTTTGCCGCTGCGCTCGGTCGCTTTGTCGGGGAAATTGTCGGCTACAGTGGTCACAGGGAACGGCTGCTCATTGATGCCAATCAGGTACTGATTGTCCTCTACGGTAGTCACCCGCCAAGCCAGTCGGCGGTGGTCAACGTTGAAGTCTGCTGTAGTCTGTGCGGTCAGTTTCACCGTAGTGAGGCGGCTATTGTTCTCAATGTTCTGGCTCACTTCTACGCTTGCGAGCCCCACCAAGCACAGCTCGGTGAAGTTGCGCCAATATTGCAAGCTCACCTCGTGATCACTCAGTAGCACGATGCCATTGAGGTAGCGAGTCTCAATAAATTCAACGCGGTTGATGTTCTGTAAAAGTTGTGTCATATTGTTGAAGTTTGTGCAGAGTTGTGCAGGTTTGTTCGCGTTTGTTCACGTTCCCGAAATTCAAGGGTCTTTGTCTGAATTATTTCGGGTGAAATTTTGCAGATTGATGCCTCTTTTTTTGTAAGCCTCGCGGATGCGGTAGTATTTCTGTCTCACCGTTTCCACACGATCGAGACCGATACCATGCATTTCGCACCAGGCAGCGATGCGTGTATTCACACCAATGTTGATGGAGTCTATAGGGCGAAGCTCGTTCCACAGATTGCGTGTGAACAAGTCCATGATTGCTTCACGCACGGCTTTCTTGCCGCTATCGGTCATATAGTTGTAGCTCTCGGGAGGCTTGGCTTTGCTGTCTGGAATATAGATAGGCGTCATCCCTTCGGCAGCGGTATCAGGCGTTTCGCCTTTGGGTGTTTGCTGGATAAAGGCACGGATCACTGCGTTCTCATTCGAGCCGTTCGGGAATCGAACAGGGCAGCCCAGTGAGTGGGTCAGCCACTCACTGATATATTTTTCAAGCTTTATATAGATAACGAATTGGCTCATACTGAGAACAAATATACTAAATATTTTGCTGACTGTGGCAATATATTATCGAAAACAATAATATATTTTAGGTGAACATGGAGTGGCTGCAACACGCGCTACATTTGCCTATAACAATGTAATATATTGATTGTATGAGATTTAACGAAACTACATAACCCTCAAAACGGGGCTACATTTGTAGTATTTATATATGATTTGTAGTAAAATCTAAAAAAAGTAGTAAAATGTAGCTGATTGTAGCAGTTTGTAGGCAAGTTGTAGCATAGTTAAATGCTTGAATATTGGAGATGTAGCCTTTGTAGCGCATGTAGCAGAAGAAACCGCCTCAAAAAAATAAGGTTGTCGTTTCACGGCAAAGAAAAGCCCCGATGCTCACGCACCGGGGACAGGACAAAGTTCTTTTAAATGAATTGTTCAAACATAGGACACGGCAGGCTTAGTAATCATCATGCCAGCACCTATATCTTTGGCCAGACGTTTTAATCCGTCATTGATTTTGTCAATTTGTTTCTGCTGCGGATCTCTGATTGATGTCACATATTGTCTCAATGCGGAGGGATTGACTCCAATGTACTTGGCAGTAGCGGTAACATCGAGCGGATAGTAGTCGAAGAATGAGCCGACATCAAGGCGAAATTCAAACTCCACATCGGGGAATGTATCGCCGTTTGCTTCTGCCTCCTCTTTATACTCCTTAGCCACCTCTTTGATGTCTTCCATCGCCTCGCGAGCCGATGCACCATAGCCCATCAGTGCCCAGTTACCGATGCTCTCAGTTGCGAAACACGAGAAGTTGCGTTTACCCTTGCCGCGTTCTACTATTGCCAGAAGTTTAACCGTTGCCATATATAATATTATTAGTCATCAATAGAAAAGAGTTCTAATTATGAGGTGTGCACATTGTTTGGAGCAAAAAGAGTTCTCGGGTCAAAGCCCGAGCAACTCTTTCTCAATGTTCTTAAGAGTACCTGGAGGTATCTCTTTAGAACCGTGGCGCGGCACTGGAAGTTGTTTTACAGTAATAGGACTGTACCAGATGTCGTGCCGTGCTCCGTGTCTGACTATCGAGCACCCGGCTCGTTTCAGACGTTTGAACAATTCACTGTACTTCATAATATAAAAGAACTCTTTTTGTCTTTCGACGCTGCAAAAGTAACAAATAAGTTACACATGGCAAAATTTTTCACCAACTTTTTTCAAAAAAAAAGCCCCGAGGCCTTTCGGTACCGGGGCAGGCAGCCGCCTTATCCTGTCGCTAAACTGTCAAAATGCGGCCACAATATCTTATGCCTTCAGCTCAATCTTTATGGGTTTGCCGCAATGAGGGCAAGTCATGGTGGTGTTGTCGCCCATCTCATCACGGAAGAAGTCGCTCACCTTGCACCCGATGATTTCCGCAATCGTCTGCAGAGTAGAAATAGTAGGGTTACCATTAATACTTTGAGAAATGGCACTTGTGCTAATTGGTTTCGGAAACAGACTTGCGACCTGTTCTAACGTGTAGCCTCGTTCCTTAATAATAGATTTTACGTCCATTTTTTAGTTTTAATTTCACTACAAAGGTATAACAAATATTTGCTTTCTCGAAATAATTAAAGGGTAAACTTCAAAATAATTAACAATATAAAGATTAAACTAAAATTAACAAGAATGTTAAATTCAAGTTAAGCCTTAAAAATATTTTGTCAGTTTAAGTTTAACCTTTAATTTTGCATCGTCAAACACAAAGGCAGTCAAAGCCGTTATCCCGTCGCTAAACTCGCAGCCCGCTGGTTCTTCAACTGGTGGGCTGCTCCGTTATTACACCTCGTCAAACAAAGTAGGTTGAAACACGAGCCGTTCGGAGCGCATACGCGCGAGGCGGTCCTGCGCCGCCTGCTAATTGCATTGCTGCGCATGGCGGAATCGCTTCACGAAGTGAGCAAACAAAGCATGGTAGCACTCACGCTTGTAGCGGATGACCGCCTCGGCGGACTCCGGCTTCACCTTGTCAGGATTGATGGTAAACAGCCAGCCGAAGACAAATTCAAAGGGTAGGCATACCATGTCGCGTTGCTTGCCATCGCTACCAACCGTGGTCTTCTGCACCACGGTTGAAGCCAAAATCGGTTCTTCCATGATGCGTTTGCTTTGGCTTGAGAAGTCCACGCCAAGTGCGTCGGTGATGGTGTGAACAGGCACGAAGATGTCGCTGCCCTCCTGGACGATGGTGATGTTGGTCTCGTTCACTCGTTTGATTAAAATCTCGTTCATAGTTTTGAAAAATTAAAAGTTTGTAAATTTGATATTAATATGGAGCCTCCCCTCTCGCGCTCACCCCTGGAACAAATCGCCCTGGGTCGGTTCGGGTCGTGGCTCCTCGTAGTCTTCTTCTACACCACCAGTCACCACTTCGAGGTTGATGCCGTATGTGTCACGCAGCATGGCATAGTCGAAACAATAGGCACGGTCAACGCTGTCGGTAGCTTTCACCTTGTCGTTGCCGAACTCATCCTTTTCGATGGTCGTTTCCTGGCGTCCATCAATGATGTTCTTGAAGCGCACCGAGCGTTTAAGTCCGATGTAGGCTTTAGACTTCTCAAGATAGTAGGCAAGCGTCTCGGCAGGCAGTGTGTTGTCGCCAACCAGCTTGCCATTGCGCTTGTAGAGCATGAAGATGCGGCTCTTGCGGAGCAGCAGCACCGGTTTAGGCTGCGTCCACTCGATGACATTGGTCGTGTCGCATTTGAAGCGTTGAACATATCTGATTTTGAAGTCGCTGTCCTTGAAAATCTTTCCGTCTTGCAGCAGGTATGCCACCACATTCCAGAAGCTGGCCAGTTCATTGCTGGTCTTGCATTCGCTGTTCTGCATCATTACATGATCTACACAGATGTTCAGCATCTCGCGATAGGTCATAGGCAAGTCGAGCACACCACTGAGTGTTCGGAAGGCCGCCAGCGGAACGCACCAGTTGCGCAGAATGCGGTCTTGAACCTCCTCATGGCGAGTATTCTCAACCAGGTCGCTCAGTGCGGTATTGTAGTTGCCTGCAAACTCGCTCTCGAATTTTGCACGATGTTGCAGTATCTGAAGCGTGAGGTGCGAGAGTCCGCGCTTGCGGATTTCTTTCATCTCCTCAAAGCGAGCCTTGGCATCGGTGCTGAACACGCTCTGATTGAATGTGAGGAATATGACACGTGTGAACAATGCGATGTCAGCGGTCGGCATCTCCTGTCCGCTAAGGATAACGCCGCAGTCCACCGATGTAATCTCACGCTTCTTGTCTCGGTCCATGTTCATGCGGCTTCGTCCGCTGCCGTCCCACAGACCTTTGAGGAACTCAATCTTCAAGTAGTCGATGTCGTTCTTGTACTCGTCGATATGCACAAGAGCATTGGCACATTGCGCGATGATGTCTCCAAGTGCCGGCACGGTAGAGTTTTGGATGTTGGGCGGTGTGTTGTCGATGATGAAGAACGACATCAGCGAGTGCCCCAGTTCACTCTTACCGCTACCCACCGGACCGAATAGGTTGAGAATCGGGAACGCCTTTGTGTAACCGGCAATCACGTCTCGGAACAGCGTAGCGAGCAGGAAGCAGACACCTACTTTGGCGTTGTCGCCAAACACCTCAATCAGTTTGGTTGTGTAGTCTCGCAGCGATATTCCACCCAGGGCGAGGTGAACGAAGCGCCGCTCGAAGGCGAATAGCTTTGTCTCGTCACGATAGATGCGGCTGTTAGCCGGCAGGTAGAAGTTGCCCAGCTCGTCACCCAGTCGCACTATGCCATATTCATCAGTTACGTGCCAGTCGCCATTATAAAAGCAACCATTGCCAAAGGCAAAGAATCCTTTGCGTTGCCATCCAAGTTGTGTTATCTCGATTGCTGTCTCGGTTTTTTCGTAGAGGTACATTTTGAGTTTTGTTAGATGTTCCTCTTTAGCAAGCCAGATGAAGTTGCCCAAGCCCTCGACTTTCTGCTTGAATTTGGCGAGCGAGCAAAGGTCTTCCTGTTTGAGTTCTATAATCTCGGTGTAGTTACGATAGTTTGTTATGCGGTACAATCGTTTGGGCCACAAAGGATCCTTGATGTGGAACATCGGTTCCATCACGAAATTGCTCCACTGGTATTCGCCATCCTTACCTATTGACCAATAGCAGTGACCACTTTCATAGAACCCGAACTTGGCAAGCAGCTCTTTGTTGAGCATCTGCGCCTTGTCGCCCGACACCTTTTGCTCCTTATTCGCTTTGCGTGCTGCACCCAGCGCCGACTTCCACAAGGCTTTGTCTGGGTATAGCTTCTGCAGTTGTTTAAGCAGCATCTGCACCTTTACATCATCTTTGATGATGGCGAGCAGGTTGGCAATCTCGGTGACAACTGCGCTCTTGGCTTCGACTGTCTCGGTAGGCTCAAACAATATATCCGCATACCACACGACAAAGTCTTTCTCCTCGATAGAGGCAAGCACGGCAGCGCTGGTGATGTAGCTGTCCGGGTCACGCTTCTCGTCAAGCAAGGCGGGAATCTCCTTGACGGTAACACCCAGTCCTGCTTTCAGTGCTATCATACCGTTAGCACAGACAAACTTTTTGCCGGCACCCATGTGCTCACCTTTTTTCGGTGGGTCGGCGTCAGGAATAAAGCACACTTTGTTGGCATGGCGGTGCAGCTGCTCAAAGTGGGTTGCGCTCCATGCACCGCCAAGTGAGGCCACAGTGTTGGTGATGCCTATGCTCTGAAGCTTGATTACATCAGGCGCGCCTTCAACAAGGTAGAAAATGTCTTCTTTGCGTGCCGAAGTGATTGCGTTATCAATGCCGAAGATAGTCTCTTTCTTCTCGTAGAGTGCGCTTGTCGGACTGTTGATATACTTGGCTTTGCTCTCGCCGAGGGCGCGTGCGGTAAAGCCGATGATGCGCCTGAATCGGTCGCGGATGGGTATCATCAGCCGGTCACGGTAGAAGTCGTAAATCTGACCGTGCTCGTCACGCCGTAGTAAGCCAAGCTCTATCATCAGTTCAATTGGCTGCCCGGCTGCCACAGCAGCTCTGTGCAGCGAGTCACGCTGCCCATCAGCATATCCGATGCCATTCTCTGCCACATATTCGGCACCCCAACCGCGTTTCTCCACTGCATAGTTAAGTGCGAACTTGGCTTTGTCATTGTCCTCGGTGATAGCTGTGGCATAGAATAGACCCGCCCATTGGTTGATGGCGAGCATACTCTCACGCTTCTGCTGTGCCTGCACCTCCTCGGCTGTGCGCACATCACGTGTCTCCTCGATGGTGACACCATATTGCCTTGCCAAGTCTTTGACCGCCTCGGGAAAGGTGAGGTGCTTAAACTTCATGACGAAGTTTATCACATCACCACCGTTGACCCCTGTGGACACCCACCGAAACAATGCCAAGTCTGTGTGCGTGGGTTGACGTGGAACGATGGTGTGCGCTCGTTGTGGAACGGACAGCAGGCTTTATTTCCTCTACCGAGGTGAACGCCACACCTTTCAACCACGTCAACGATGTCGGCACGGTTAAGGACTTGATCTATATCTCTCTCGCTGATCATGGACTCATAGACTGATATTAAAGTTATACAAATCACCGTTGGACGTGCCGTTGGCGTTCATGCACACACCGAAGCAGTTCCATCTCACACGGCGCTTGCGCTTACGGTACTCGCCACGCACCTTATGCTTGGTGGGTTGCAGAATAGTACCAATGACAACGCTCACCCAACCGTCCTCGAGGTAGATTTCTTCAAATTCAATATCATCTCGTCTTCTGATGGCTTTTTCCCAATCAGCTATTTTATGTCCTATATATCCCATATCAGTCTTTGTCTTTAAAGTGAGCTATAATCTGGTTTGTATGCTTGAAATGCAGTCGCGCTTTGATATTGGCAACATGGCGTGAAACGGTATATACTGATATCATAAGCTCATTGGCTACCTCGAGTTTGTCATAGCCTTTACCTAAAAGCAGTGCAACTTCTCGCTCTCGAGGCGAGAGTGTAGACTGTAGTCGTGGGCGACAAACGCAACCCTCAAGCCTGCACTCTCCACGTATGGGGCATTTCACTTCCTCTATGTGCAATCCACCCATGGCATCGACATCGGCATGTAGTGCGTCGTATTCGCCAAAATTACAGCGGATGAAGCGGTGCACAATACGGTATTCATAAAATGAGCGGTTGCGCTCGCTGGTAGAGTAGAGTTCACTAAGTGCTTTGAAAGCATCTGGGTAGAGCTCTTTTATGGTCACAATCATCTCTTCGATGAGTTGTCTGCATGACTCATCGAGTATAAACATTGGTTTGCCTTCTGGCTTGCAACACACCGACCCGTCGGGTGTGTTGTAAAATTCAATCTTCTCTATCATCTTCTTGGCATTTTTGTATATAGTTCATGATGGCTTCTTCTTCCAATTTCTTGAAGGTGTTATTCTTCATCTTTTGGAAAAAGGTGGAGTAAGCGATACCAGTGATGTCAATCACATCTTTAATGAATTGGCTCTTGGCTTTTTGGTCAAGTTTGTTGTAGTAGTCAATAATAACCATAATCGATTATTTGTTAATAAAAATTTGGTCACTCTAAAAAATAGAGTTAATTTTGGAGTACAAATTTAAAAAGATTTGCGAAAACCAACAAAATATTTTTGTTTTCGCGTAGTTAAAAAATATTAAAATATTTGGTATCTATGTACAATGGGCTAATTATCAATGTGTTACTAAAAGAGCGTGGAATGAAAGCCAAAGATTTATTGGAGCATCTTCAACTCCAAACCAATGGCTCAATTTCTTCGCTCGTTCGTGGCAATCCCACTGCGGAACGGCTTGAGAAAATTGCAGATTTCTTTGACGTGCCTATTGATGCTCTATTCAAACGCAACAAGAGCTATGGCTATAATGTTGTCGGCAATTCTAATAATGTTGCCAACATAACCATAGGTGAGTTGCGAGGGAAAGCGCGGTCTTTAGAGCAAATTATCGAGGAAAAGGACAAGCGAATCGCTCTCCTGGAGGATATGGTTGAACTGCTCAAAAAGCAGCAAAATCCATAGACGTGTTATAGACGATAGACCCGAAAATTTGTTATCTTGAAGATTGCAAGTGGTTGACTATTAATCAAAGGTAAGACAACGAAAACAAAAATTTATTCTTGTCCTCTCCGCATCAAACGGTTGTGATTCATATCGCAGCCGTTTTTTTGTTTTTACACCCAAATTTTCAAAAACGATTTTATATGGTAGGGACGCGATACTTCGCGTCCGCGCCAAATAACTGATACTCAATATAATATTGCAATTATGGGCGGACGTGAAGTATCACGTCCCTACCGGGATTGGTTTTTGTTTCAGTGCCCCCAGTATTTATCCACTGAACAGGAAATTGTTTTAAACCGCAAGTCTAAAGTTGTCGGTTGGGTTGTTCTTCTGCAATTTTGGTTATGCGCCTGATGTTGTTGATGCGATGATTGATAATCAGCGGCACACGTTCCACCACCACCATAGAGGTGTCGAGCCCCAATGCTTTCGGATCGTCAATGCCTATCTTGCTGATGAGCGAGTAGAGGTTCATTAACAAGTTCTGTTGGCGATTGACGGAGTTCTCCGGGTAATACACGCGGTGAATGATGATGAAACGGAAATCGCCAGGAATACCGTTTTTGCGGAGCGATGGATAGGCACTGGTCAAATCCACCTTCTTACTGGCCACAAGGTCCTCCACCACTTGTCTCAGGTATAGGCTTACCCTGGGTTCTATGCGGAAACCTATGTGCATAGTCACGTTGTACAGGGTATTGGGAATCAACGTCTCGCAGTCGTACTCCAGCGTGTCAGGTGTGTCGACAAACTCCATATTGATAAGCCAGTAATGGTCAGCACGTTTAGGTTGCTTGTTGATGATTGAATAGAGCAACTTGTCATCTACGGCGCCTTCCTTGTTGGCATGGTTGATATAGACAAGGTTGGAAGCGTATTTAGGGATGCTCCCATCGGCTTTGATGTCGGAGATGATTTGATAATAGTCGTCCAGCGGTTTGGCGCTGATGTAATGGCGGCGTATCTTTATGGCACGAACCCACACATACATCGTCAGGAACAATATACAGCCAATAAGCATCGTACACCATCCTCCTGCGAGAAACTTTGACAGATTGGCTGCAAGAAACACCCCCTCGATGGTGCAATATGCGCCAATAAACAGTATCATGATGAATCGCGATACACCCTTTGTGTGCAGGTAGACGCCAAGCAGCAATGTGGTCATCAGCATGGTGATGGTGATGGCAAGTCCGTAGGCAGCCTCCATATGCGAGGAGTCGCGAAACAGCAGGATGATGAGAACCACACCGATGTACATGGCAAGGTTGATTGTAGGGATGTAGATCTGTCCCTTTACATAGGTGGGATGTTTGATTCGCATACGAGGCCAGAAATGCAGGTTCATGGCTTCGCTTAATATGGAGAAGGTACCGCTGATAAGTGCCTGACTCGCAACGATAGCCGCTCCCGTGGCCATGATGATGGCGAAGAACAGCATGCTCTGTGGCATGATGGAAAAAAACGGATTGACGGAGGAGGCTGTCTGTGCATGGGTCAGCACCCATGCTCCTTGTCCCAGATAGTTGAGAATGAGCATGGTTTTCACAAAAGCCCAGCTGATGGTGATGTTCTTCCTTCCACAATGGCCCAAGTCAGAGTAAAGAGCTTCAGCACCAGTGGTACAGAGAAATACTGCACCCAGAATTAAAAACCACTGTGGGGATTTTGCCAGCAGAATGACTGCATAATAAGGATTAAAAGCCTTCAGTATCAGAGGATAATATGTGATGCTGATAATTCCCACCATGCCAAGGAGCAGGAACCATAGCAACATGAATACTCCAAACGACTTGCCTATGCTCTCTGTGCCAAACCTTTGAACGAAGAAGATGATGGTGATGATGGCAAGCGTGATGGGAATGACAGGCAGATTTGGGCTGATGCTTTCGAGCCCTTCAATGGCTGTAGTGACCGTAATGGCAGGGGTGATAATACCATCTGCTAACAGTGTGCTGGCACCAATGATAGCCAAGATGTAGACCCACTTACTCTTGAGGCGACGAAGCAGAGCGTAGAGGGCGAGGATGCCTCCTTCGCCATTGTTGTCGGCACGCAAAGCCACACATACATATTTGATGGTGGTCTGTAGGGTGAGTGTCCAGATGATACAAGACAATGCCCCTAAAATGGTACTCTCGTCGATGGTTTCGCCTGTATGTAGGATAGCCTTCATCACATAAAGGGGTGATGTGCCGATGTCACCAAACACGATGCCTAAAGTAATGAGTAATCCCAGGAAGCCTACTTTATTATGGTTGCAGTTTGTTGAAATTTCTGTATTTTCACTCATAAGTGTTATCATTTTGATATTTTTGCGCGCAAAAGTATCAAAATGCGAGTTGAAACTATGATTTATTTAACAAGAATTATCGGATTTAACATTCTTCAAAGTCATTTATTTGAGAGATGAAATCAATGGATTGTTCATTAGGAAAGGCTTTTACGTCAAGATTGGTGGCGTATCAAAGGATGTATTTGAGAATTTCGTTGAAGAGGTTTTTGTTCGTCATATAGAGGTAGCGCATGGTGTGCTCGAGGAGATTTTCATTGATTTTGTAATTTAAATTGTAAAAATCACCTGGCACACGTTCGCCTGAATATTCATAACCGTATTCTTTTGTGCACACGCAGAATTGTGGCTTATCGTCATCAATGTTGGTGTCAATCGTTAGGCCAGAAGGACAGAACTTGCAATTCTCCATCATGTATTGCTTGAACTCTTTGGTGAAGAACACATCGTCGAGCATTTTATCATACTTAAATTTGAACTGTAATTTTTCTTCTTTTGTCATACTTATCAGCGGTTAAAATGGTTAATAAACGAATTACACCACCATATATAGTAACAAAGAAAGAAAAATTCAAAATAAAATCAAAAAAAAACGCCTTGCCTTTGCTGTCAGGGTGTTTTTTTTGATAGGGTGGGTTTACTTTTGGTGGATACAGATTTTTAGCCCCGTGTCGCTTTTTTGCAGAATTTGCACCATAAAGTCTTCCGTTACCGCCACACACCCTGCTGTGGAGGGGCTTTCGCTGGTGCAATGGAAGAAGATGGCAGAGCCGAGGCCGCGAATGTTGTTGGGGTTGTAGGTGGTCGACAGCCCGTAGTTGTAGCTGGGCACATATTTAATCATGTGCTCGCCACGGCATCGGTGTGGCTTTTTCTTGGTGTCGATAATTTGGTTGTAGTAGTAGCGGTCGCCGCAGGCGTAGATGGTGGGCGTTACATCAATGTAGGGAATCACGGTGCCGGGATTGGCTTTGATGCCGAAGGCTTCACGGATGCCGAAGTTGCCTTCGGGCGTTTTTTTGTCGCCTTCTCGCTGCTTTCCTAAGCCTTTTTCGCCAATGTGTGCCGTGTCGGCACGTTCCAGTAGCCACGAATTGTCGGCTTGCTTGATATAGAATTCCACTTCAGCATTACTGCCTTGGGTGCATTTCACCAGCAGGATTTGCCGGGTGGTGGTGTCGGCGGCGTAGGTGTCGAGAATTTCTGTCCACTTGTCGGCGTGGGCGGCGCTTGCGATTGTTAAAAGAATGGCGGTAAATAGTATTCTGATATTCATTTGAATTGGCGTTGTTTTTATTTGTCGATGATGACTGTGTCTTGCTGTGGAATGGGCACTTGATGCTCAGCCTTTTCGGGCAAGAAGTGGCTGATAATGGCGCACGCAAGCACAAGCAGCAGGAAAATCAAGAGGCTCAACGCATTGCGTTTCTTGATTTCTCTAATTTTCTTTTTCTCTTTTTCGATGCTGTAATTTGTGTTCATAACGCTGCAAAGTTACAAAAAATCTGCTTTCTCAATACCTTAATCTATAAAATCCCTTAAATTGGCGTAATATTATGGCATCGGGGCGATTTCTTCGCCTCGATGCTTGATTTTCAGGC